>Ga0310696_10003211_pt1 | contig 20646 bp, 17 predicted proteins | sample AusTroGonzalo_MG_4_FD_203885 | JGI IMG/M metagenome (GOLD analysis project Ga0310696, IMG submission 203885) | Bovine rumen microbial communities from tropical cattle in Woodstock, Queensland, Australia - Gonzalo_02 (v2) (version 2) | ecosystem: Host-associated > Mammals > Digestive system >... | reverse complement strand
ATATCATCAAGCCTGTGTTCAATTTCAAAGCTGCCGAATAAAACCTTTGGCGTTTTTTGCGGGGTGAAGCCCTTAGTTCTTTTTTTTTCTTCAAACGTGTAGGGCCGTCGCATTGCGGCAGCCCTACTGTGTCACACATTGGCACACCCTTGTTGTATCTTTGCCGAGTTTTTAGTTTTCACCAAAAGTTGCGCCCGACACGTATCAGGGTTTTGATGATGTACACTTTAAATTTCCCGAACGGCATGAGCCAGACGTACTCCACGTCCGGCGAACTGATGAACGCCGCGCACAAGATGGGCGGCACCGCAAAAGCGGTAGGCAACAAAACCTATATTTTTGTGCCGAAGAAGTAGAACGACGGGCGGGATTTCGATCCCGCCCCAATTTTATTGCGACAGGAATGGACATTTTGAACGAAACCAAAGCTTCCGCATCCGACTTCACCAACGACCTGAAGCTCATCAAGGCCCTACTGCTGCACCAGAACAATTGCAGCCGTACGGCCCTTGTTTACAAGAATAAAATCGCAGAGGAGTGGATCAAAATGGAAGAACGACTTTTGCTTGAATCCTTCTGGACATTTGTCAACCCCAACCCGGACGCTCCTCGGTATGAGTTCTCAAGAATGACTTTTGTGATTGAGATGCTGTTGCGTTGCGAAAAGGACGAAGATGGTGAGTATGTGAACGTAAGTGCGCAAATGAGCCAGAACAAACATCACCTATTTGAGCGGTGTCTGTCCATCATGATGGACCAAGAAATCAAAGAGGTGCCTTTCCTCCGATGCGACACGCCACTGGATGAGCTGATCAAGGAGGAGTTTGGTCTCCCCATCGCCCCAGACGAAATCACCCGCGGCATGTTCGCGCTATGGTTTGCCGTGAGGACAATGTTCAGACGGATGTGGGCGTGGTATTCCTTCCTTGTCCTTGACAATCCGACGGATTGCTTCACGACCGAAACCGGCGAGTCGGGAACCAACATCATGCGCGACCTCTTTGCCTCGATGGTTGAAGCCAACGAGGACGAACTCATCCCGACCGGGAAGACGCTGGGGGACAATTTGGATTTGGACGAACAGGAGGTGGATGATTGGAGATAGGTTCCGCAATCGGGCGAATGGGATTCCATATTATGCTGTTCCGTGTCCTTGCGAGCAGGAGATGGAGAGGACTTGGGGTATCCGTCGGCGGGTGTTAGTTGATTGTATGGCTTGCAGGAAATACCTGATGGACAAGAAGAAACGTTGTACTTTGCATCGAAGAAACGAAAGAAAGAAAATATTTCTCGCCTTCTGTTTCGCAAAATCAAAAAAATTGTATTTTTGCGAAATAGAAACACTCTAACCATTGATTATGATGAAGTTAATAAAACGACCCACTTATTTGGAACGCATACAGCGTGTGAAAGGGACACCTGACATTAAAGTCATTACGGGTGTGCGACGTTGCGGCAAGTCAAAACTGATGGAGGAATTTGCCCAAAAGATACAGGTTTCTGAGGCTAATGCAAACATCATTCATATCAATTTCAATCTGTTGGAGTTTGAGCCGTTGCTTGAATACCACAAATTGCATCAGTATGTGGAGGATGCATATCAAGGTGGCAAACACAATTACGTACTGATTGACGAAGTTCAAATGTGTGAGTCTTTTGAGAAAGCCATCAACAGTTTGCACGCCACCGAAAAATACGACATATACCTGACCGGTTCAAACGCTTTCTTGTTGAGCAGCGATCTCGCCACATTATTTACTGGCAGAACCTTTGAAATAAAAGCATTCCCTTTTTCTTTCCATGAGTACCTGCAATATTTTGAGTATGAGGATATTGAGAAAGCGTTTTCGCTGTATACAGAAGAAGGAGGCATGGCGGGTTCTTATCTTTATTCAACACCAAAGGAAAAGTATAGTTATATCAACGACGAAGTGTTCAATGCGCTTATCGTTAGAGACATCGTTGCCAAATACAAAATCAGGAATGTCCCACTGCTGCACCGCCTTATAGACTTTATGATGGACAATATCGGCAACATCACCTCTGTCAGGAACATTGCCAACACATTGATTTCGAACAAGATAAATACCAATGACAAAACAGTGGGCACATACATCGACTATCTTTGTAAGGCTTTTGCGTTTTACAGAATCCGCAGATATGACATTGCAGGGAAACGCTATCTGACCAACGATGACAAGTATTACCTCGCCGATCATTCCTTCAAATATGCACGTTTGGGCATGAAAAACCTTGACCGGGGACGGATACTGGAGAACATTGTTGCCATCGAACTGCTTCGAAGGGGATATGAGGTGTATGTGGGCGTCATGCATCGCAGCGAGATAGATTTTGTGGCTATGAAGCAGCACGAGAAAGTATATTTCCAGGTGGCGGACGACATTTCGAACCCCGAAACATTCAAAAGGGAAACCAATTCATTGCTTAAAATCAAAGACGCATACCCCAAAGTTTTGATTGCCCGCACCCAGCAGCCGAATTTCACGTACGAGGGAATTCTCGTCTGCAACATCGCGAACTGGCTTCGGGACGAAATAAGTTGACCTATTGTGAAGACCGCCTTCCGCCTGGCCGTCTCGCTCGGCAGCGACAGCGATACGATTGCCTGTATCACGGGCGGCATCGCTGAAGCCTTCTACGGCCACATCCCGGAAGAGATCTTCAAGGCCATCTGGCCCTGCCTACCCGACGACTTCCAACAGATCTTGCAGAAGATGGAGAGGCCTTGGGGGTATCCGTTGGCGGGGAGTGTGGAATGATAGTTTGCGAGAAAAACGTTGGCGGTGAATGTAAAAAGTTGTAGTTTTGCAGAATCGTTTTCTTTCGGGTTTTGTTTGTTTGGACTTCGGCGAGACTCGTAAATACGATGTGTTGAATTTTGATCAGAAGCCCTTCTAAAGCAATAAAAATGGAAAAAGAAGAATTGTATTCAAGATTTGAACTTCATTATGAGCCACTTATATCTTTGTTTTGTAATAGCATCAAAGATTTGCCCTATGAAGGTATGCCAGAACCTCATATTCCAATAATTGGTTCTGATTATTGGAATGCAAAATACAAAATTGCTTTTTTCGGGATAGAAACATCTTGGTGGCATGATATGACAGAATTTATGAACATAGCTTTAACTTCACCTCAAAAAGCTGCTAGGCTTCGTCAATCAGACATAGATGATTCAGAATGTTTAAAATGGACAAATAAAACTCATTCTAGTTTTTGGGATTTTTTATTTTTGTTCATGGCTAAATTTTATAATATCAACGTTGATGATATACGAAGTGGTAAATACCCAGATGTCATTAAAAGCATTATTTGGGGCAACACAAATTCTATAGAGAGGTATGAGATACAAGCTTTGAATAATAACGTTCCTAATCATGTTTACCAAATAATAAAAGAGAAAAGTCGCGTTTTTGATAATCCTAATCATCTTGTTAAAATAGCCAAGCCAAGAGTTCTTGTTGTTTTAAATTGGAGCGAGGAAGAAAATTGGTTCGTAAAAGAAGAAACAGATGTACACTATTATCAAATTAATTCTCATCTTTATTATTATTACATAAGAAGTACAAATACACATATTTTCCAAACACACCATCCTCGCTCATTGCACATACGATTTGGATTCAACAATATAATAGATGAAATCATTAGTCTATTCAAGTCTTACCATATTTGGGATTCACTTCCTTCTGGAATTGATGAATTATTCGCAAAAGAAGATCAATACGACAATACCCTTCGGCGTAACAAAATAATTGCGGATATTGCAAATGCATTAATAAAAACTCATTCTGTAATGTGGGGACAATCCTTAGTGGAGGTATTAAACAGAAATGGTATCACTCAAGATAACGGTGAAGCATACTCAAATGGACGTGGTATTTATAAACCTATAAGTTCAGCTTGGAAATATTACCACAATGAACTAGGTGACGAACAAACCGCATACAATATAGCAATGTCTTTCGTGAATAAAAATGGAGACTATGCCTACGAGTGACAAATAAAATACTGAATATTTGTTTCTCCATAACCCCTTCTGCCACCCCTTTGCACACCTCCGCCCTATCTTTGCCACCTAAAACGTCAAAGATATGCTGAAACACATAAAAGAGAACCTTCAGGTTGGGGATTATATCACCATTGAAAGCAAGGGCGCTTCGTTTCATGGGAAGATTGTAGAGCTGAACCCTGATTGGCTAAGGTTGCATGATGACGGCAAAGACTGCTGTTTTAATGAAAAAGAGATAACTGGGATAAGGTATTTTGAAAACGAAGGTGACCATTTCCCCTTATACATTCAGAAAGTATTCCCTGAAGAAGTCAAACAGGATTTTTTCTTCGGGGTTAATGCACAGGAGACACTTTCATTCATATTGTCTGATGGAATCTTGAAAGTGGGTAGTGCGGATAACATCCAAAAAGAGAGTGGTCGATTCGAATTTCCTGATTTTGTGGAATTAGATGACCAACAATTTGAGGTCGAGGTTATCATCAATGGTTTCTGCCCTTATCCTGACACGATCAACGCCATTAAAATGCCCAAACATTTGAAACAGATACAAGGTGCCCCTTTTGATGGTTGTATTTGGCTTAACACCGTATATGTTCCGCATACTGTCCTTGCTCTCGGTTGTTTCAAGATGGGTGGCTGCACTTGTTGTGAACTGCGCGACATGAACGGCCTGCCTCTTGACTGGGAAATAGACGATGATTGACCTTGATGACACTGTGCCACAAATTGGCATAGATGTGTTTTATTTTTGCGGGCAAAAAATCAACGATTATGACCGCAAAGAAAATCATCATTCCCATCGGCTTCAATGCCGAGCAATGTAAACGAGGAGTTCTGGCATATTTCGCAGATGACATCACAACGGAATGGATGGCGAACCAAGATTTCGTGCAACAATATCTGTATTGTCAGAAAGACGGCGAATATAAGTCATGAAACAACTTAAAGTTGTCCCAAGTTGTCCCGGTTGTCGTCCAAAAAATGTATCTTTGCCGCATGAACAAACGAGTAGCCGCCATCCTGTTATGACCGACTTTGCAGCCATAGACTTCGAGACCGCCAACGGGCAGCGCAGCAGCGTATGCAGCGTGGGTGTGGTGGTGGTGCGCGGCGGTGTCATCACCGACACGTTTTACTCGCTCATCAAGCCCGAACCCGACTACTACGCGTGGTTCTGCCAGCGGGTACACGGGCTCTCGCACAAGGACACGGACAACGCACCCGTGTTCCCCCGCGTGTGGCGGCAGATCGAGCCGCTGATCGAAGGATTGCCGCTCGTGGCGCACAACAGCCCCTTCGACGAGAGCTGCCTCAAGGCCGTGTTCCGCGTCTATCAGATGGACTACCCCGACTATCCGTTCCTCTGCACCTGCCGGGCCTCGCGCCGCCACTTCGGCCGCCGTCTGCCCGACCACCAGCTGCATACCGTCGCCGCCGCCTGCGGATGCCCGATGACCAACCACCACCACGCCCTCGCCGATGCAGAGGCATGCGCGAGAATTGCGATGCGGTTGTTGTAGGGTTAAAAACCACTTTGCGATGGAAGTTACTTGGCAGTTACTTGAAAGAAGATTGTATGCGGGTCTTATTGACAGGGGCACTTATGGGTATCTTCAGATACGCTTCAGATACTGTGTAGATACCGTGTAGATACTGAATAAAAGTGGCAGATTGCCTGTATAATCCTGTTGTGACCGACTCCGCCACAAACCCACCCTTCCCAAATCAACGCTTCTGCCGCAATCCGCCTCACTTAGTTTTGATTTTAAAATACAATCCGATTCACCCGGATTCAATTTTTTCCGACCATCCGTATTGTTTTTTTATATACTTTTGCCGCATTTTAATTTCAAAAACCCAGAAGGATGAAAACCAAGTACATCGACCTGATTTCACAAACCTACGACTTCCCGCAGGAGGAATTCAACGTAGAAGACAACAACCTGTTATTCAACGAAGTACCGTTGATGGACATCATCAAACAGTACGGCACCCCGCTGAAAATCACCTACCTGCCGAAAATCTCCGCCAATATCCAGAAGGCGAAAAGATGGTTCAACGTGGCTATCGCAAAAGCCGACTACAGAGGCAGTTACCACTACTGCTACTGTACCAAGAGCAATCATTTCGAGTTTGTGATGTCGGAGGTGCTGAAAAACGATGTACATATCGAGACTTCCTCCGCGTTCGACATCAACCTGATCGAAACGCTGCACGAAGCCGGGCTGTTCGACAAGGAGAATTATATCATATGTAACGGCTTCAAGCGGCAGATCTACATCGACAACATCGTAGACATCCTGAACAAGGGCTATATCAACACCATCCCTGTCTTCGACAGCAAGAAAGAGTTTGACCTGCTCGCCCAGCAGAAAATCAACACGAAGTGCAAGGTCGGCATCCGCATCGCCTCCGAGGAAGAGCCGCGTTTCGAGTTCTACACCTCGCGACTCGGCATCCGCTACAACGATGTGATCCCGTTCTACCGCGAAAAGATCAAGGACAACCCCGACTATGAACTCAAGATGCTCCATTTCTTCATCAACACGGGCATCCAGGACACCGCCTACTACTGGAACGAGCTTACCAAGTGCGTGAACCTCTACTGCGACCTCAAGAAGATCTGTCCCGAGCTCGACTCGCTGAACATCGGCGGCGGCTTCCCCATCAAGAACTCGCTCTCCTTCGACTACGACTACGAGTACATGGCCGAGGAGATTGTGGCCCAGATCAAGAACATCTGCGACCGCGAGGGCGTGCAGGAGCCCGACATCTTCACCGAGTTCGGTTCCTTCACCGTAGGCGAGGCCAGCGCAGTCCTCTTCTCCGTGCTGCAACAGAAACGCCAGAACGACAGGGAGTTATGGAACATGATCGATAGCTCCTTCATGACTACCCTACCCGACACCTGGGCCATCAACCAGCAGTTCATCATCTTAGCCATCAACAACTGGGACAAGGCCTACGAGCGCGTCTTCATGGGCGGGCTCACCTGCGACAGCCACGACTACTACAACTCCGAGTCGCACCTGAACGCCGTCTTCCTCCCGCAAATCGACTCCGCCAACTACCCCGCCGGTGACAGCCCAGAGGATATCCAATACATCGGGCTCTTCAACACCGGCGCCTACCAGGATGCCCTTGGCGGCTACGGCGGAATACAGCATTGCATGACTCCCGCGCCGAAACACATCATCATCTACCGCGACGAGGAGGGCGAACTCTGCACAAAACTGTTCGCTAAAGAACAGAGTTACAAGTCGATGCTCAAAATTTTGGGCTATTAGCCTACCGATACGAAAAAAGTGTATTTTTGCAGCGGGTAAGTCTTATACGATCTGCTCCCTTATAACTCCCCCAGGACAGGAATGTAGCAAGGGCATTAAGGTTGTAGCGATGCGATATAAGTCGCTTACCCTTTCTTTTTTTGACCTTTGACCTTTGACCTTTGACCTTTGACTTGAAACTTGAAACCTGAAACCTGAAACCTGAATCCTGAAACCTGAATCCTGAATCCTGAAACTATATTGTTATGTTGTTGAAGATTTATCCTGAGAATCCGAACCCGAAGGCTGTGAACACCGTGGTGGAGTGTTTGCAGGACGGCGGCATTGTCATTTACCCGACCGACACGATCTACGGGATCGGCTGCGACATTTTCAAACAGAAGAGCATCGAGCGCATCATCTCCATCCTCGGCGAGAAGAAAAAGAAGGACGCGCTGACGTTCATCTGCCATGATTTGAGCGACCTGTCGGACTACACCAAACCGCTGGACAACAGCGTGTTCAAGACCATGAAGCGGGTGCTGCCCGGACCTTACACCTTCATTCTGGAGGCCAACAACAGCGTGCCGAAACTGCTGCAGAGCAACAAAAAGACCGTCGGCGTGCGTATTCCCGACAACAACATTATCCGCGAGATCGTGCGCCAGCTCGGCCACCCCATCCTTTCCACCTCCGTGAAGGACGACGACGAGGTGATCGAGTACACCACCGACCCCGAACTCATCTACGAACGCTACGGCGATATGGTCGACATCGTCATTGACGGCGGCTACGGCGACAACACACCTTCCACGGTGGTCGATTGCACCGGCGGCGGGATTGAGGTCGTGCGCGAGGGGAAAGGCGATATCACACTGTTGTAGAGACGCATAATTTTACGTCTCTACGATTGACAATCAATCATCAATTTCATTATGACCACTATCTGTGCAATTGCAACCCCCGCAGGCCTTGGGGCCACGGCGATGATCCGAATCTCAGGCCCGGAGGCGTTCAGCATTGCCGGGAAACTCTTTTCGACGAAATCCGGGTTTGAGAAATTGGAACCCAACCGTGCGAAGTTTGCTTCTATATATGTGGCTGTAGAGACGCAAAATTTTGCGTCTCTACGGATTGGCAATCCAGATGACAAACACGAAATCCTGGACCAGGTGGTGGTGACAAAGTTCGCCGCGCCGCACTCGTTCACGGGGGAGAATGTAGTGGAAATCAGCTGTCACGGGTCTATCTATATCCAACAGAGAATCATTGAGTTATTAATTAAAAACGGTTGCCGGATGGCTGCGCCGGGCGAGTTCACGCAACGGGCGTTCCTCAACGGCAAGCTCGATTTACCGCAGGCGGAAGCCATCGCCGACCTCATCGAAGCACAATCGGAAACCGCGCACCACGCCGCCATGAAGCAGCTGCAAGGCGAACTCTCCGATAAGATGGCCATGCTACGCGAAGAATTGCTGCAGATGGCGTCGCTGCTGGAACTGGAACTCGATTTCAGTGAAGAGGAGGTGGAATTCGCCGACCGCACTGCCCTGCTCGACCTGCTTGCGCACATCAAGGACGAAGTGAACCGGCTGCTCCAAAGCTACAAATGGGGAACGATGCTGAAGAACGGCATCCCTGTGGCCATTGTGGGCGAACCCAATGTGGGGAAATCAACCTTTCTGAACGCGATACTTCAACGGGAACGCGCCATCGTGTCCGACATTCCGGGCACCACCCGCGACACTATCGAAGACACGTTTGTGCTCAATGGCACCCTGTTCAGATTCATCGACACAGCCGGCATCCGCGAATCCGGCGACGCTATCGAGCAACTCGGCATCGAAAGAACGCTCGATACTATTCGACGCGCCGCTGTCATCCTATGGATTACCGATGCACGGAAAAACGACCATGAAATTGAACTGGAATTATCCAAAACAACAAATTCAATTGATTTGGACGATAAGAAAATCATCCTAATCAGAAATAAATCAGATTTGGTTTCGGAACCATCCGAATGCATCCAAGAAGCCATTTGCATCTCGGCTAAGAAAGGAGAGAACATTGACTTAGTACTCAACGAAATCGATTCTTTTGTCAACAAAAACAACATCCGCGACCTTACGCTGCTCACCTCCGAGCGGCATCAGGCGTTGCTGAACGGCATCCTCGCCTCCATTGAACGCACCGAAAACGGTCTTCGCCAGCAAATGCCCACTGATCTCGTCGCCGAAGACGTCCGCATGGCATTGCACGATTTAGGCGAACTCACCGGAACGGTCTCCTCGGAGGATATCCTAAACAATATCTTTGGAAAATTCTGTATCGGGAAATAATATTTGCGGAAGCAAATGCGGAAAATGCGGAAATGTGCGGAAATTTCATCAGAGTTTCCGCATTTTTTTCGCATTTTCAGCAATATTTCCGCAATAATAGTCCATCACGACTATCGCGGCCATTGCCTCCACTACGGGTAGCACTCGCGGGGCCACACAGAGGTCGTTGCGGTCAGAACCGCGCATAATGGTCGGTTTCCCATCAAAATCAATGGTTTCCCTGTCATAGCGCACCGAAGGAATCGGCTTGAACGCCACGCGGAAATAGACCTCCTCGCCGTTGGTGATGCCGCCCTGGATACCGCCGTCGTGGTTGGTGCGGAACGAGAAGTCGGGATTCTGCACGTCGTGGTATTCGCCGCCGGACATCTCCGCCGCCTTAAAGCCCAAACCGTACTCGAAGCCCTTCGCCGCGTTGATGCTGAGCATCGCGTAAGCTAACCGCGCCGAGAACTTGTCATAGACCGGCTCGCCTAATCCCGCCGGCAACCCGCTGATGCGGCCCTCCACGAGTGCGCCCACGGAGTCGCCCTCGCGTGCCGCTTCAGCAATGCTCAGCGTCCGCGAGGTAATCCGCACTCCCCTATCCTGCAGCCACAGCTTGGCGATGGCACCCGCCACCACCCGGCATACCGTCTGCCGGGCCGACGCCCGTCCGCACTGCTCGTTGTCCGTCACGCCGTACTTGCGCATGTACGAGTAGGACGCGTGCGACGGTTTCAGCACGTAACGGTTTGCTTGCGAGACTTTTACATCTTCATTAGGAATCCTGAAACGGATAGGCTCGCCGGTGGCCACGCCGTCAACAATACCGGAAAGGAACTCCACGCGGTCGGTTTCCCGTCGCTTCGTAGAAAACGTATCCCCGTTCGGAGCTCGCCGATTCAACTCGGCCGCCACGAAGTCCATATCCACAAGCAGCCCCGCCGGACAGCCCTCGATGAGGCCCTCCAGTGCGTCGCCGTGGGTGTCTCCCCAGTCGGTGAGGCGGTATATATTCCCAAAAGTATCCATAGTCTGTTTCGTCATAGCCCCACACTACGCTTCGCTTGTGTGGGGTTAATTGCGCTTCGTGCGTTTTATCTCTTCGAGACTGTTCAAGGAAGTAGTCTTTTTACTACCCCGCCCTGCGGGCACCCCTCCTTAAAAGGAGGGGAATGGTCCTTCGATCGTTATATCATCTTATCATCGTCGCTTCGCGACTTCTGCTACATCCACCGTACTCGTCAGCGGCTCCCAAACGGAGAGAATCTCGGCGGCGACAGTGCCGTCGGTGCGGGTGAGCTTGTGCATGTAGGCGCCGTCAGGAAGGCCGTAGAGCGTGCAGGTCAGCGTTTCGCCAAGGTAGGTCTCCCGCAGCCAATGCACGGTAAAACTCCGCGTCCGATGGGTGACGATGAACTCGTCAGGCACGGTGAGCATGGCGATGTTGACGTAACTGCGGTTGTTGACGTGCCCGTTGAAGTCGAGGTCGAGTTGGTTCACCGTATGGTTGACCTGCTTGAGCACCTCACCTTCTTTCGGGAAGCGGAGTTTCCTGTGGGTGGACAACATCAACTCGGGCACCACGGTGATGCGCGGCGCGACCACATCCGTGAAGTCCAACTTGCGCGTGTCGGCGTTCATCAAGTTCCAGCAGCTCGTGCCCTTCGCAATCATCACGCCCGTGTCGGCATTGGTGACGTGGTAATCGGCATAAACCCTCAGCGGCGTAATCTCACTGACCCAAATCGTCACCACAATGTCGTCGCCCCAAAATGTATCCACCGGCATCATCTCGGCACTCATCTCCGTGATAATCCACATCCGACGCTCCTTGGCCAGGTCGAAAGCGGCCATGTTCAGGCAACCCATGAACCGCGCATAGCTCTCCTGGAAGTAGAGGAGCACTGCCTGCGGACTGAGACGGTAGTCCTTGTTCATGTCCTGGCAGGTGACGGTATACGTATGCGAATAAATATGCATGATGAATGATGTACGACAGGGCGTAGAGACGCAAAATTTTGCGTCTCTACAAAACCCCTAATCACCTATTTCAATTTCTTCGACATCGCCTTCACCGCCTTGTTCAATTTGGCAATCTCGGCGGCGTTGGCGGATTTGTCCTTTTCGAGAATCTCAAGGAGTTGCGCGGCGGCGGCTAAGTAGTAGGGGGAGAAATTGTCCGCCTCCACCCGCTCGCCGAACTCAACAGCCTTGCGGAGATATTGGAGTGCGTTCGCCTCGTCGTCGTTGTCGTAGTAAACCACACCCTTGAGGAAGTAATTTTGGATGACATCGTCTTCCACTTCGGCCTTATACTCGCTATTGTAGAGCATCATCAGCAAATCGTTGGACTTGTCGAAATAGTCCTGCGCGGAAGGAACCATGTCGAGTTTGTAGAAAAGGGCACCGTTTTTGCGGTACTGCACCGCGGTTTTGTAGGTAAGATTGATATCCCCGTCGTCGTTGAGTTCCTTCATCAGGTCGATGAGCGAGTCGCGGGTGTCGACAGCGCGAAAATACCAGTTTTCAGAGTGCGCTGTGTCGATATCCTCGGCCATGCTCTCGTAGCAAAGGGCCAGTTTGAGGTAAATCTCCGCCATATTGCCCTTGTGCGTTTCCATGGAGGTGTCTGCAAACATGTATTCACTCATCGTGGCACAGTCGCGGTAGAGGCGGATGGCCGTCTCAATGGAATCGTTCATGGCATTCGCGCGGGCAAGGTTGAACAGGCCGCGCAGATACGGGAGGTCCACGTCGCGACCTGCGTCGTTCAACGCAATGAGGCCGTCCATGAGGTCCTGCGAGTATATCAGCGTCTCCTCCTGAGTAATCTTCCCGCTATTCAACATCTTCTCGGCTCCCTGCACCAGTTCAACGGCGTAATCCTCGTCAGCATCGACGAACTTGCGGTAAAAATCGATGAGACCTTTTAGGTTGGCGTAGTATTTCTCATCGTTGCCTTCCAACTCGTAGAACGCACCGAGCGTCGACTTAGCGCGCTCATAGCGGGTCAGCATCCGGTCCGTCTTGCATTTCTCGTAGTTGGCAACCGAAACCTCCAATGCCTGCTTGCAGCGCTTCAAATCATCCTGCTGGTAGTACATCACCGCTTTGCCCCAATACATCTCGCCCAACACCTGATATGCCGTGGTGTCGCCCATGGCGATGGCCTTCTTATACCATTTTTCAGCTGTTTTGTATTCTTTTTCAGCACGTTTGGAATCGCCGGTGGCCTTATACACATCGCCGATGTAGTAGTTCACGGAACCTTTCATCGTGATGTATTGCGGCATCATGGAAGCCGGAATCTGCGACTCGTGGTCCAGAATCTGCTGGTAGGTCATCACGGCCTTGTCGTACTGGTTCTGGTAGAGGTGCGCGTCACCCATCTGCAGATAGTTGTTCAAGAACGGAATCCAAAGCTGTTCATCGTTCGGGATGGCCTTTTTGTAATACTCGTCGGCCTGCTGGTAGTAACCGATAGCCTCGTCATAACTCTCAGACTGATAGAGCGATTCAGCGATGCCGTTGGCATATTCGGCTTTGGCGACCAGAATCTTCTGAGGGTCGTTGTCCTCGCGGATGCTGAACAAGCGATCGTTGAAGGCGGCAAGCTCGGCGGCAAGCACCGTCTGCTGGGTACCGGCCATGTAATCCTCTACCACGGCATTCAGACGCTGATAGACGTTGATGAAAACCTTGGGATAGAGGGCGTTCACCACGTCGAAACTTTGCACATACTTGCGGAAGGCCTCCTGCATCTTGTCGCTGGCGACCCCACGGGTCACGGCATCGCCCATATACTGCGACGCAACCTGGATGTTCTGCACGGCGTAATATTCCGGCAGTTCCTGCGCGAGTTCCGACTCCAAATCCACAAGCATCTCAAGGATTTCAGTATATTTCGCAGCGGTGGAATCATCCGCCTCCTCATCCACATTCTTGAGCCACTCCAACGCATTCTCGGCCAACTGCAACTTCAGCATCTGGTTTGATTTATCGGCATCGTAGTTGGCCTTCGCTGCGTCATAAATCGCTGTATACAACTTGTTTACCGTTTCTTGCGGGATATATTCCAGATTAAAGCTCAGCGTAGAGAGCATATTCTGATAGGTAGAGATGATTTTTTGGTTGCGGGCGTAGGCATTGTCCGTGTAGTAAGTGTCGAGGTATTTCTGAAAATTGGCTATGGAGCTGTCGATGGCACGGGTCGCCGAAACGCTGTCCTCCAGCGTAACATATACAAAATAGAGGTTCTTATAATTCCAGTACACATCGCCTAACACGGATCTGCACGGATAGTCGCGGTAGGTTTTGAGGGCCGTCTCAAGCGTCTGCTCGGCGAGTGCCTTCAGTTTGGCATTGTCAGGCGTTCCAAGGATATAGCGAAAGTAGCTGGGCACCATCTCGACTTCGAATCGCGGATCCCTGTTGTTTCCTTTCTCTATCCGAATGATGGAATCCGCCTTGTCGTAGAGTTGGTCGCGGTTCAAATCCTCGATATAGTTCACGTAGATAAACGGATTGAAGTGATTCCGATAGAGCAGGCCGCTATAATCGCTCACCGGGGACTCGTCCATAGTGGCAAGGTCCAGGCTGCGCATCCAACGATAGAAGTCGGTCCACTCGAGGTTCTCGCGGCCGTTGTTGGCGGTATCCACCCGTTCCTTGGCCATTTCCACGGCCTTGTTGACATCGCCGGAGCGCAACACCCGCAACACATCTGCGTACTTTGGCGCCGTATATTCGTAACACCCGTAACGGCTGATATCGTAAGCATCTGAGATACAAGGTTTCGCCATCGGATCCAGCGACCAGAACGACCGCAGCCACTCTTGCGCCAGCGCGTTGGTCTGATCGGGCGTTTTAGCGATGGAATCCATGTACACCTTCGCCGTGTAACGGATGACCGTGTCGTAGACGAAGCGGTACAGCGAGTCGAACATCATCCGAGCTTCCTTCCGATAGGCCTTTTCATCAGCCATATAGTATTTGATGGTGTCTTTGGTCTGAAACCGTTTGAAAAACGATTCCGGCATCCTGCCCATAGACATATAACCTTCTTTCTCCCAATCTTCCATCAGCAGATAGGCGTCTTTTTTGTCGGCGGGAAGGGTTACAACAGCCACACCCTTGGCATCGGTGGTGATTTTCTGGCCGTAGACGGTGTTGGTCACACCCGCGATGGGCTGCTTCGTGTCGAAATCCACGACCTTGAACACCTGCTTGACCTGCGCACTCGCGAGCCACGGCGCCACCGCCACCGCGAGAATCATGATTGTCCGGAATAATTGACTCTTTTTCATATTGTTATTGTTTGGTGTTTTATTTTTTCGTTTTTAATGTTTATTTATATTCGTGAAACCCGCTCAATTAGCCGATATTATATTCGTAAAATCCACTCAATTAGCCGACCACCTTCGCCGTTCACCGGCGAAGCTCGAAATTCGTTCCTAAATACACTTTTTTCACCACGGGGTCGGCGGCGAGCTCCTCAGCCGTGCCGGATTTGAGGACGCGGCCCTCGAACAGGAGGTAGGCGCGATCCGTGATGGAGAGTGTCTCATGGACGTTGTGGTCGGTGATGACAACGCCGATGTTTCTGTCTTTCAGTTTCCTGATAATGCCCTGGATGTCCTCCACGGCGATGGGATCGACCCCCGCAAAGGGCTCGTCCAACAGGATGAACTTGGGGTCGGAGGCAAGGCAACGGGCGATCTCCACACGGCGGCGTTCTCCGCCGGAGAGGTTGTTACCCTTGTTACGGCGCACTTTCTCAATATTGAACTCCGCAATCAGGCTCTCCAACTTCGCATTCTGCTCGGCCTTACTCATCCCGCTGAACTCCAAGATGGCACGGATGTTGTCCTCCACGGTCAGCTGGCGGAACACCGACGCCTCCTGCGGCAGGTAGGCGATGCCCATCTGCGCCCGCTTGTACATCGGCTCTTCCGATATATCCTTGTCGTTCAAGAAAATGCGACCCGAGAACGGCTTAATAAGCCCTACTATCATATAGAACGAAGTGGTCTTGCCCGCGCCGTTTGGCCCGAGCAGACCCACAATCTCGCCCTGCGTGAAGTTGATGGAGACCTCGTTGACGACCGTGCGGTTCTTGTATTTCTTAACCAGCTTGTCGGTCCGAATCGTATATTCCATACTAACTGTTCTCAATGGCGGTTTTGAGGTATTGCATCGCCGTGCCCATGAACTTGTCAACGGCGCCCTTGACTATCCCTTTCAGGAAGAACGGCACCTGGATGTCGGCGGACCCTCTCAGAATGCTATTGTCGCCGCTCGGCACGATGTCGAAAGCCACCTCGGCACTAACAGACTTGTCGGTGTCGGCCTTGTACGCCACGCGACTGTAGGGAACCTGGTCAGTGATGGTCAGCTGACAGCTCACCTGCCCCTGCACGTTGAAACGGCAGCCGTTTTCGAAAGTCTCCAAACCGTCCAATCCCGGAATCTGGTTCAGCTTGTCGTTGTTCATAAACTGCGTCAGCACCTGATAGACTTTCTCAGGGCTAGCCGCAATGGTCTCTTCATTACTGTTGACGTGTAGCATATCACTCGTTTTTTGAATCTGCAAAGATACAATATTTTTATATAAGACGGAAAAATCCGAAAAGGTTGCACTTGTATAACGAAAAAAAAATGATGCGTAAAACGTTATGTAGAGACGCATAATTATCCGTCTCTACGGCACCCCTTTAACGTAATTCTTTCGCGAGGTATTCCGCCGTATAGCCAACGCCCTGACGGACAATTTCCTCTGGCGTTCCGACCGCCACGACCTCACCGCCACCGCGACCGCCCTCGGGACCCATGTCGATAATCCAGTCGGCCATCTTGATGACGTCCATGTTGTGCTCAATGACGATGACCGTATTCCCCTTCTCCACCAACTTGTTCAGCACGTCGAGGAGGATGGCAATGTCCTGAAAATGCAGTCCCGTAGTTGGTTCATCCAAGATGTACAAGGTGTTGCCGGTGTCCTTCTTCGACAATTCCGCAGCCAACTTGATGCGCTGCGCCTCGCCGCCGGACAAAGTCGTGGAAGGCTGGCCCAATTTCAGGTAGCCGAGACCCACATCATCCATGGTCTTGAGCTCACGGACGATAACCGGGATGTTCTCGAAAAACTCGATGGCCGTGTGGATGTCCATATCCAATACATCCTTGATGGACTTGCCCTTGTAACGGATTTCCAGCGTCTCGTCGTTGTAGCGCTTGCCGCCGCACTTGTCGCAGGTGACGTAGACATCGGGAAGGAAGTTCATCTCGATGGTCTTCACGCCCGCGCCCTTGCACTCCTCGCAGCGGCCGCCCGACACGTTGAAGGAGAACCGTCCGGGCTTGTAACCCCGAATCTTGGCCTCTGGCATCTGGGTGAAAAGCTTGCGGATGTCGTCAAACACGCCCACGTATGTCGCGGGATTCGATCTCGGCGTACGTCCGATGGGCTGCTGGTTAATGTCGATAATCTTGTTGAGATGCTCCAGACCAGCCACTTCTTTATAGGGCAAGGGCTTCTTCTCGGAGCGGTAAACATATTGATTCAGAATGGGATAGAGCGTCTCGTTGATAAGCGTCGATTTGCCGCTTCCGGAGACACCCGTCACACAGATGAGTGTGCCCAACGGGAACTCCACGGTGACATTCTTGAGGTTGTTGCCGGTCGCGCCAATCACGGTCAGCCACTCGCCATTGCCTTTCCGACGGGTTTTCGGCACCTTGATTTTCTTCTTCCCTTTAAGGTAATCGGCTGTCAACGAGCCGCTTCTGAGAATCTCCTTGTACGTGCCCGCCGCCACAATCTCGCCACCATATTCGCCCGCCGCCGGACCCACGTCCACGATGTAGTCGGCAGCCTTCATCATGTCGCGGTCGTGCTCAACCACGATGACGGAGTTGCCGATGTCGCGCAGACTACGCAGCGAATCGATGAGGAAGTGATTGTCGCGCTGGTGCAGCCCAATACTCGGTTCATCAAGGATGTACATCACGTTGACGAGCTGCGAACTAATCTGGGTGGCCAACCGGATACGCTGCGCCTCACCGCCGGAAAGCGACGCCGAGGAACGGTCGAGCGACAGATACTGCACGCCCACATTGCAGAGAAATTCGAGACGGAAGGTAATCTCGCGCAGGATCTCGCTGGCAATGTGACGTTTGGAAGGATCGAGATGCACGGGAATCTTCCGGCACCACTCCAACAGCTCGGCCATGTCCATGTGGGCGAGGTCGGCAATGTTCTTGTCCTGAATGCGGAAGTGCAGCGACTCCGTACGGAGTCTCGCACCGTGGCAATGCGGACAAGGGATCGTATTCACGAACTGGGCTATCCACTTCTTAAACGACGCCGGCATGGCCTCCTCGTTGAGATTTCCGAGGAAGTTGACCACACCCTCAAAGGTTTTGCGCATCGGCGAAAGTCCGGCGACTTCGCGCTTCACTTGGAGGATTTCCGTGGTACCGTACAATACGGCGTTCAGCTGCTGCTCCGACAACTTTTTGATAGGATCGGACAACGAGAAGTTGTATTTCTCGGCCAACGCATCCAACGTTCTGAATAGCAGCGTGTTTTTGTATTCTCCAATAATGGCGATACCGCCCGCCTTGATGGACTTGTTCTTGTCGGGAATCACCTTGTCGATGTCCACTTCGGTGATGCTGCCCAAGCCGTTGCAGTACTCGCAAGCACCGTAGGGCGAGTTGAACGAGAAGGTGTTGGGTTCCGGCTCCGGGTAGGAGATGCCCGTGGTGGGGCACATCAGGAACTTGCTGTAGTTCTTCACCTCCTTCGATTCGTTGTCGAGAATCATGAGGGCACCCTTGCCGTATTTCATGGCAATCTGCACGCTGTTGGCTAACCGCTTCTGCGAGTAGTCCGACACGGTGAGGTTGTCCACCGACAGCTCGATATCGTGGATTTTGTAGCGGTCCACTTGCATGCCCATCATCAGCGGTTTCATCACGCCGTCCACGCGCACGCGGGTGAAGCCCTGCTTGCGGATGTTCTCGAAAAGTTCGCGGTAGTGGCCCTTGCGACGCTTCACCACAGGGGCGAGCAGCGTGATGGAACGGCCCTTGTAGCGTTCCAGAATCAGATCGATGAGTTCCTTCTCGGAATAATGAACCATCTTCTCCTCGGTATTGTAGGAATAGGCATCGGCCACGCGGGCGTAGAGAAGTCGCAGGAAATCATACACCTCCGTAACGGTACCCACGGTCGAGCGCGGGTTCTTGTTCACGGTTTTCTGCTCGATGGAGATGACGGGGTTGAGACCGGAAATCTTGTCCACATCGGGGTGTTCCATGCTGCCGATGAAGCGGCGGGCGTAAGCGGAATAGGTCTCCATATAGCGGCGCTGTCCCTCGGCGTAGATGGTGTCGAAGGCCAGCGACGACTTGCCGCTCCCGCTCAGCCCGGTGATGACCACCAGCTGCTGTTGCGGGATCGTAAGTGACACATTCTTAAGGTTGTTCTCGCGCGCACCGGTGACAACCAAGGCATCCTCGGCCTCTGCGTTCTTCTCCTTTTTCACAATAGGTTGCTGATTTTTTAAGGGCGGCAAAGATACGAAATTTTATCGTATCCGCCACGCCTCCCAGTCAATCCCCGATTCAATCCTCTCCTCCACATCGTCCGGGAGCAGCGGGAAGAAATCGAGACCGGTGATGCGCTCCACCTCATCGACGGTGCGGGTGTAGTGCGAGAGGTTATGGTGCGCGGGGTCGTTGGGGCAGATGAAGCCGACGGCGTTCCACTCGCCGCGCATGTCGCAAAGCACCACCTTGAAGAAGGAGTCGGGCACAGCAATGCAGTTCTCACCGATCACCTCGGTATGCTCGGAAACGATGGGACCGCACACCACATAGACCTCCCCGAAGAAGTTGGCCCAGCCGCGCACGCGGTTTTCCAAATAGTTCCAGTCGCCCTCGTTGAAAGTGTGGTCCTGCGGGGCGATATTGCTCAAATAGAAACACTCGCGCATGGCGGTTTCATCCCACTTCATATCGCCGGCAGGCACGAGATGGCCGCGGTCGTAGGTGGTGTGCTTGTAGTCCCACCACTGCGCGGTCGCCCCCTTCACCTGCGGGTCGGCGTCGAACTTGTTGTAGCGCTCCACCGGTCCCTTGGTATGCTCCGCCGTCAGCGGATATGCCACCCAGTTCGCCAACCGCCACTCTTCGTTATAGTCCACCGTATAGGCCTTGTGCTCAATCTGTTGCGAATGCGCACGAGGACGCGTGTACGTGGGGATTTCGAGGGCACCGCCCGGCACGACGGCTGTACCACCGACATGCGCGGCTTCTGTCTGCGAACCGGATTTCCCTTTGGTGGCGATACTGGCCACTATCAATACAACGGCCAACACCGCCGCCGCAACTAATACCAACGATTTTTTATTCATAATTCAGCATTCTTCATTCTTCATTTCCCGCATCACCTCCTCCATCGCATACCCCTTCGACAGCAGATGCCGCACCAGTTTGGGGCTGTTTGGAACCTCGTCGGGGTGCGAGCGGCGCCATTTTTCGATGGCTTTGCGGAGCGTCGCCACGTAGTCGTCGGCAGGGATGGCGGCGCAGTGGCAGTCGATGAACTCGGACGGGATGCCTTTCGCCCGCAGTGCCGCCACGATTTTCTGTCTCCCCCACCCCACGCGCACCTTGCCGCGCACAAACGCCTCCGCATAACGGTTTTCATCAAGGAACTGGTTGTCCTTTAGCGACTTGACAACCGTATCTTCTTGGTCTTCTGATAAATGGAAAGACGTGAGTTTCCGTCTCACGTCTTTCTCACAGCGTTCCTGAAAAGCGCAGAAACGCTCCATTTTGGTCATAATTTCCGAGGGAACGCCCGTCATGGCTAATCGCGGGCTGGTTCGTTCCACAGGATGATGTCTTCGCCGTGCTCGTTCAGGTAGTGTACCTCGGTGAGGCGACTGCTCTGGTTGGCCACGATGCGGATGTGTTTCTTATACCGCCAGCTCCATTTCATCCGGATGGA
>Ga0310696_10003210_pt1 | contig 20653 bp, 21 predicted proteins | sample AusTroGonzalo_MG_4_FD_203885 | JGI IMG/M metagenome (GOLD analysis project Ga0310696, IMG submission 203885) | Bovine rumen microbial communities from tropical cattle in Woodstock, Queensland, Australia - Gonzalo_02 (v2) (version 2) | ecosystem: Host-associated > Mammals > Digestive system >... | reverse complement strand
CTGGGAGAGGAGAAATGGCAGGAAGGGCTTATCGACGACAGGACCGTGCTCTGCGTGGCATCGCAGGTGGGATCCCCCACGGAGAAGATATTCGCGGGATATCCCCAGGACCTTCTCAAGATGGATCTGGGAGAGCCTCTGTTCACCCTGGTACTTCCCGGGAGCCTCCACTTCATGGAGCAGTACGCCCTGGTCAAGTTCGCAGGCGCTCCCGAGGAGATCATAGAAGACGAATGATCCTCGAGTTGAATTGTATTGGTACTTAGTGCTTGCTATAAATAGTCATATATGGGTTCATCCCGATGTGTGTGATCATTCGAGCATGAAAAGTAAGATTATGATGGCTGTAATCGTCGCCATGTTCGCCGCTACCGGACTCATCGCCGTAGTTGAAGATGCCTCGGCGGACGATTCCAAAGTGACATACCACATCTACCTTCAGCTAAGAGATGATTCCACCGGCCTCAAACCCGTGAACATATGGCTCAAACCATATGAAGCGGATGAAATGTCCGGAATATCAATATACAGAGCTTTAGAAGAAGGATGCGAAGCCGCTGGTATCAATTATTTGGGAGAAGGCATACCAATCATCGCCGGGTATAAGGGCCACACCGAACTTTCCCATACATATGCCTATATGGTATATATAGCAGACAACGACAAATGGGCACCTTATACAGGGCATGAAGAAGCCACAACCTATGCATTTGTATTTGATGAAGTCCTATCATCCTCGGCATATGAAGCGCTCAGCGAAACTGAGAAGGCGAAATACTACTACAATTACCTTATGATAGGTACTGTCGGTGGCGTAGCTACCAAGCTCCCTGCAACATCCACGACAGGTTATGAGAACACCATGACATATGTAATTCTCGCAATCGTTATGGTTATCCTCACTTCAACATTAGTAATCTTCCTGCTCAGGAAAAGGAGATAATATCTGAATTTCACACCTAGAATCTACTAAATGAAAATGTCTCGAAAACAAACTATCAACGAGGTTCTGAAACTTATTCTAAACTGTTAATCTAATAATCGCTAGTTGGATTATACTGGTGATTTATCCCCATTATATATAGTCGCATCCAGATTCACCCTTTACAAGGTGATTGTTTGAACACAAAATGCAAGATTCTGACAATTGCAATCGTCGCCATGTTCGCCGCTACCGGATTCATCGCCGTAGCCGACGACGCCTCAGCTGACGATTCTAAGGTTACATATCACATCTATCTTCAGCTGAAGGATGATTCCACCGGCCTCAAACCCGTGAACATATGGCTCAAACCCTATGAATCGGATGGAGTATCCGTTGTCGCATTCTTCGATGCCCTGGAAGAAGGATGCGAAGCCGCCGGCATCAGTTATACTGAAGATCTTCTGGGTCTGCCGATCATCGCAGGGTATCAGGACCATACCGACCTTGTCCACACCTATACATACACAGTGTATACTGCAAGCAATGACAAATGGGTGCCTGTAACGTCCTACGACGGAGGGACCACATTCGCCATCGTTTTCGATGAGGTCCTCTCGGCCAGTGCATACGATGCGCTCAGCGATTCAGAGAAGGCGAAATACTACTACAACGACCTTCTCATCGGCGGAATGGCCACCAAGCTCCCAGCGACAACCACGACCGGCTACGACAACACCATGATGTACATCATCATCGCGATCGTCGTCATCGTCATCATCGCAGTAATCGCTTTCTTCCTGCTCAAGAAGAAAGGAAAGGTCTGAGCTTCGAAGATACTAAACATCCCTGCTCTTCAGCCTAACGCTTGAAGAGCAGGGTTTACCCACGAATATATCTGTCTTTCTAACTTGCGGTCAACTGTATCGTTTAAAGCCAAAATTGTTACAAAGAACAATACACTGCTTAATTTGACAATTATCTTCAAAGATGCTACGAAAAATGTGGCTTTTCCTATTCTCGTCAAAAAACCTCAAACAAACTGATGGCCTTTAACAACATCATAACAGTAAATCATTACACCATGTGAGTTAAGGTTCAATAAGGCGGTCTTGCTATAGACGTCTAGATAGAATAATCGATGGTTAACAATTACCTTAAATGGCAGCTGTGACACAACAATACATCGAATGCTCTATTGAATGCTTATTGTATGTCATGCATATATAACAGGCTCACGTTCAGAACTACTCTGGGCAATGTTTGATGCCAATATTGTAAGATAGTAGATGGTTGCGGATTCCCGCAACCATCATGTTTAATCACTTCTTTACGAAGGGGTTGTCTCCAGAATCAATCTGCCAAAGCATATCCTCAGTGGGATCGTCGATATCATAGGTGGCGGGATCGTACATCGCAAAGTAGAAGATGGTCGAGTCTGCCTGATACATCTTCTTAGCATCGTTTCCGTATCCAGAGAAGGAGTCCCATCCATTGGACTTGACGAATCCTCCCCAAGTATCGTAGTTGGGTGAAGAAACACTGTTGGCAACTGCATCTGATGAGGTGGATGCCCACTCATAGGCATACACTCCCCAGGTTCCAAGGTTGAAGTTAGGGTAACCATACTTGCTGTAATCCAGTTCGATATCGGTTCCTTTAACAGCTGCTGCGAGAGCGCTGTCTGCGTCATTCGCCTTGGCGCTGTACCATCCAGTCAGAAGGTTGTCGTCACCAAAGTTGATGTAGAAGTAGTAATCCTTCTTCTCATTGAAAGTGACTTTGCTGGTGAAGGGGTTCTTTCCGCCAGCGGTCTGCCAAAGGACTGACTCAGTGGGATCCATGATGTCATAAGTCGCAGAATCGTATTTTGCAAAATAGAACACGTTGGAACAGGACTGGTACATCTTCTTGCTTCCGTCACCGTATCCAGAAAAGGACTCCCATCCGTTGGACTTGACAAATCCTCCCCAAGTGTCATAATTGGGTGAAACAATACTCTCTGTGGCTGTCGTCGGTGAACAAACTGCCCATACATAAGCATATACTCCCCAAGTTCCACTGTCGAAGTTGGGGTATCCATACTTGCCATACGACAACGTCACATCCGTACCTTTGAAGGCCTTGGACAGTGCATCGTCCACGTCTGTTCCCGTTGCGGAATACCAGGACGTCTTTGTATCATTATCGCCGTAGTTCACATAGAAGTAGTATGTCTCGTTGTTATTGCTTCCATTGTTAAAGAAAGCAAAGTAAACAGCGACTGCTGCAACGATAACGACTACTACCGCAACTACTACGATTATCGTCTTTTTATCTGCCATAGTATCACTCAGATGTGTGATGGATGGTGTATCCATATTCATCCACTTAATAATTACCGCTTGTTCTTACTTTCCTTGTCCTTCTAAAGCAGATTACTGATGTTGGATGAACCTAGTTACAACGCATGCTTTAAAAAAGTTGGATTATATTTCCCATTAAGCATTACTAAATCATTTGAGGATGTATCGATGGTAGACAACAGTTGGGTCAATGATGATCGCAGAAACTCTATTTCACCCCAATCACGCATCATAAAGATCAAAGTAATGATCACAATAACTGTTCTTATCCTCGGTGCAGTGGCTGCCATAGCCTTGAACAATGTAGGGTCCAACGCAACGCAATACAGGAGTGAAGGAATAGTTGTCGACTTCGGGGACTATAACACCATTTGGGGAAACGCGGATTTCAACATAGTTAATGACCCCATAGAATTATTGGATAATGTCAAAAAAGATCATATAATGGAAGGTTTCGATTACACCATATCTGATGGGAAACTCATCAGCGTGACCTATGACGGAAGTACATATTTAAGCGGAGAAAATAAAACATGGGGCCTATGGTATGTCCCTCTCAACGAATATGATGCGATCAAATCGGACACATATTCAATAAACGCATCAGACTATACCATCGTGATTTGGGCTTACACCTCCGACGATGAAGTCCCCGCAGTCGCAGTAGATGCGACAGCAACATCGATATACGGTTATGCCGAGCCGTTCAGAATTGTCTCGCTTTCACCCAGCTGTACTGAAACTGTAAATTCGGTGAGCGGAATTCAGAAACTTGTAGGTACGGACTCATACAGCAACTATCCTGAATATGTGGTAAAGGGCCATGAGAATGGCTCTATTGCCATCGTCGGATCGTACACCGACCCCAGTTATGAATCAATAATGAGTACTTCTCCCGAATTGGTATATTGCGATGCGTCGACATACAACGACATTCAAATGGCCTCGATGTTGCGTGCATCGAATGTCAATGCTGTCGTCCTCTACAACGGCGAGGACATCGATACCATTGTCAAGAACATATTCATCACAGGAACTTCCATGAACCATGGGCTGGGTGCCAAGGCCTACATCGAGAAGATCTACTACTCTATGGATGCTATAGAAGAGAAAATAACCAAGACGGGCACCCGTACCATGGTGGCACTGAGCAACGATCCCGCACCATGGGTTGCAGGTAATTACACCTACATCAATGACATACTCACCAAATTGGGAGCCGTCAATGCGTTTGGCAATCTGAACGGCTGGACCAACATAACTCCCGAATCCATCGTCCAACAGAACCCAGAACTCATCATTATCATTGACAGTTACAAGTACACTAAGGACGGGTACTCGAATATGCTATCGATCATGTCACCTGACTGGAAGTCCACCGATGCGTACAAAAATGGTAACATCTACCTCTATTGCGAGGACTTCGGTGACCTCGGTAGTAGGCCCGGGCCCAGATTCGTTCAGCTCATGGAAATCATGGGTGAAACTATAGAATCAGATCCAAACCTCCCGAAAGCCGTCGGTAGCGAATACAGAAACTATCTAGACATCACAAAAAGGATGGGCGATTGAATGGATAGACGCCTGTTGATCGTTTTGGCCATAGCAATCATAGTTGTCATCCCAATCCAGCTATCTTCGAGCGAAGGGGCATCTACAAATGATAATATAAAAGGCGACTTTTTGCTAGATTACGGTAATGGAAGAACAATCTGGATTGACTCAAGAACTGGGGACACCGTGGGAGATGCCATCAGATCTGCATTATCGGCCGCAAATCTGAATTTCAGTGATGATCTAACATCCATAGATGGCTTAAAGAATACTGTTGTCGGATCCTCTACAGGCGGCGGAAGCCTGTCGGAATCCGGTACAACTGGCATAACCAGTACTTGCGATTGGACCCCATATATCTGGACAGAGTCCGAATGGATAGAGACTGAGTTTACAGCATCATATGATGGATCCAAACTAGCTCTAGCCTTTTACCCTGCTGGCATAGTCCCTGTAAACACACCCGATAACAAATCTTCCTGGGTATCACTTCAGGGAGATTCCTGGAACAGTGCCAATCAAACAACCGATCTAACTGATGAAACGGGGGAGGTCTGGAGCTTCGTACCCAAGTACGGTCCCGAATCCAGCGGACTTTACGGGGGAGTGATCACCGCCAGAGATTATGTGATACTCAAACTGGGTAACAGCTCAGGAACTTCTGGTAAAGCTTCGGTCAGATGCTTCGACATGAATACCCATGAGGAAGTCTGGAGTTTCGACTACGTTCCCACCCAACTTGACACCACATCAGCCCTCATAGTAGGTCAATACGTATATGTAGGAAGCAACAATGGACACATCTACAAGTTCGACTGGAGAGAAGGTCCTGGGGAGGATAACTGCAACGTCACATCCCTCTTCGGGAAAGCCTGGGATGATGAAACTGCTGTAATTCCCAGCAAGACCATTGATATCGAATGGTATGTCTCGTGGGTTAGTGTCATCACATCCATGGTAGCCGATTCCGGAGCCATATATACGAAAGCCTACAACGGCATGACATACTGTTTCGATCTGGATCTTAACCTCTTGTGGTCATCCCAAATGGATGGTCACTGCTATTACTCAACACCGACCGTATTTGACGGCTACGTCTTTTCAGGATGTTACGACGGTACACTGTATGTTTTTGATCAATACACCGGACGCCTAATAACAAAACAAGTGGTATACCAGACTGTAGACTTCAAGGGAAAGTGCGGTGCTGCGCAGACACCTCAGATAATAAAGAATGGAGAAAACGATTACACCATTTTCATAACCTGCTCCGACGGCCTTGGCATGGATAGCAAATACAGCGGGTTCGTAATGTATAGGTTCAATGGTGAAAAGATAAGTCCCATCCAAGATTTCAAGAACTCCCTTGGTTCCACAGGAGCCTACCTAACCAGATACATAACCGATGACTTCTGCGGTATAATAATAGCCACAGACAACGGGATCTTCAGGGTAGATTTGGAAGGTAAATACGAACTCATCACCGATTTCCCCAGCGGATATCATCTGATCCACAACACCCCATTACTTGTCAATGGGGAGATGTTATACATGAATACGTACAACTCGAAGAACACAGTGTCCTTCGACTTAGAGACCGGCAGAATAGGATTCATGTCCGGACTCTCGTCAAACTCCATGGTATCACCTGTGATTGTAGATGGCTACGCATTCTGCGCAGACGATACAGGATTGCACGTGTACTACTCCAACTACACCGAATACGTTCCCCCAGAACCAGTCCCGACGGATGACGGAGTCTGGAAGATAATAATGTACTTCCTAATAGGTCTGGTCATCTTCCTCGTCGCCCTCTGGATGATCCTTAGATTCGTGGTCGGATGGAAAGCCCCCTTCCATGATCTTAAGATGCATATCCTGCACTTCTTCTTCGGAGAGGAATTCACGCATAACAAGCGCAGCAAGCGTAAAGTTCGTGCAGTGTTTTTGATTGGAGTGCTTATAACCGCCATCGTATCGATAATCTCGCTTTGCCTCGGATCAGAGACCACTCTCAGCCTTCAGGATGCCATAAGTGCAGCCATCTCAGCCATACAAAAAGGAGGCCACAACCTTACCTACGAGGAGATGCTGATATACAACCAACGTCTCCCCCGTGTCTTCGCCACAATTGGTGTCGGAGTAGGTCTTTCGGTCGCTGGTGCCATGTATCAGGCGGTTATCAAGAACCCCTTGGTGGAACCGTACATCATGGGAGTGTCGTCAGGTGCCGGAACCTTTGCAGTCGCGGTAATAACATTCAACTTCACGTTCTTCGGTCTGTTCACAGCTAACAGCATCTACCTGACTGCTTTCGCAGCCGTATTTGGAGGCCTCTTAGCATTCGGTCTAACCTTACTGCTGGCAATGAAAACCGGGGGTAAATCGATCAATTATGTGCTGGCAGGAATCGTCATAGGTCTGGTATTCTCTGCAGTACAATCACTACTGATGATAAACGCAGGCACCAAAACATCTAGTGCCCTATCCTGGTTATACGGTTCATTCAGCACCATAACGTGGGACCAGGTCTGGCTTATTTTGATCCCGTCAATCTTCATCTCCATCGTTCCTTTAATCTGGGCCAAGGAATTCAACCTGGTGCTACTCGGGGAAGATCAAGCCAAACAAATGGGACTCAATGCCAAACGTTTCGATGCCATCATGCTCATCGTAGCCTCAGTTTTGACATCGTTCTGTGTCGCATTCTGCGGAGTCATAGGATTCGTTGGACTGGTGATACCCCATCTAAGCAGAATGATTCTGGGTGGGGATCATCGTCTGATGCTACCGGCCACCATGGCCTTTGGAGGATTCCTAATGGTCACAGCAGACTTACTTTCCAGAATACTGCTTACTGGATACGAGCTCCCAGTTGGAGCAATTACCACTGCAATCGGCGTACCAGTATTCGCATATTTGCTCATAAAAAGAGGGAGGAGTTACGATGTCTGAACAGAATGATGCCAGACCCTCCGTCCTGAGACGCATAGTGGATGGGAACAGCGATACCCACATCATGAGAAAGAAGCACAGAATGAAATTCCTGTTAACTCTCGGCGTCCTGCTTACCATTATCATGTTCATAGCTATGTTGTGCATCGGCCCAACAAAGATATTCAATCCCATCGAAGCGATTTCCTATCTATTCTCAGCCATCGGCAAAGATGCAAGCGAAATGACGCCAGAAGAGGTAATGATCATAAGTTCTCGTATGCCCAGAGCGGTGGCCGCGTTGTCCGTAGGAATAGGCCTTTCCGTAGCAGGAGCAGCTTACCAGGCTGTCATAAGGAATCCTCTGGTAGATCCGTATATCATGGGCGTATCGTCGGGTGCCGGCACTCTGGCCATCGCTGTTATCGCTTTCGATTTCACACTCTTTGGACTACTGTCATCCTACTCGATATATCTGGTCGCAATATCAGCTATAATAGGAGGCTTATTCGCATTCCTTCTCACAATGACCCTGGCCAACCGTGCCGGCTCCACCACAAATGCCTATGTATTATCCGGAGTTGTTATCGGCCTGGTGTTCGGAGCAGCTCAAACCATAATGATTGTATTCTCCGGAAACAAGGTTTCAGATGTACTCCTATGGCTATTCGGATCTTTTGCAAACATAACATGGGAAAAGGCGGTGTTCATACTAATACCCGTCCTGATCCTCTGTTTCATGATAATGCGCTATGCCAAGGAACTTAATTTGATTCTATTAGGAGAGAGCCAAGCCAGACAGATGGGCCTGAATGTAAAGAGGTTCAACATAATCATACTTACCATAGCTTCGGTCATAACCGCTTTCTGTGTAGCCTTCTGCGGAATCATAGGTTTCGTAGGACTAGTTGTACCACATCTTTGCCGTATGCTGTTCGGAGGAGATCATCGTCTGATGATTCCAGCGGCCATAGGTTTAGGCGGAGTCCTAATGATGGCAGCCGACCTGGCGGCAAGAATGATTATACCTGGCAACGAGCTCCCTGTGGGAGCCATAACAACTCTGATAGGCGTCCCCGTGTTCGCCTATCTGCTTTTCGTAAGGGGGAAGATGTACAATGGATGATGAGGTCCCATTACTAGAAGTCCGCCATTTGGATAAGATCTACGACAACGGTTACCACGCCGACAGGGATGTTAACTTCACCCTTCCGGCCGGAAAGCTGGTCGGTCTGATCGGACCCAACGGATGTGGAAAGACCACCTTGATGAGGTGCATCAACAAAATGCACATGCTCACCAGCGGAGACATACTGATAGACGGCCAGTCGGTGATCCCGATGACACCTACCGAGGTCGCGAAGCTGGTCTCCAACGTTCCGGCGGACATGACAGCGTCCTTCGGGCTGACGGTGTTCGAGACCGTCATGCTGGGAAGGTACCCGTATCTCCAGAACATGTGGTGGGAGACCGAGGAGGACGAAACCCTGGTGGAGGAGACTCTGAAGAAGTTCGGGGTCCACCATCTGCAGGACCGCCCCCTCAACATGCTGTCCTCGGGAGAGCAGCAGCGCGTACTGATCGCCAAGGCGTACGTCCAGGAGCCCAGGCTCATGCTGGTGGACGAGCCCACCTCGCACCTCGACATGAAGTTCAAGCTGGAGGTCATGGAATATCTGAGCGCCATGGTGAAGAAGGACATGACCATCCTCGTCGCCGAGCACGACATATCTCTCATGGCCAGATACTGCGACCTGTGCATCATAATGAAGAAGGGAGAGGTAGTCGCCATCGGGGAGCCCAAGAAGGTCATCACCCCTGAGCTCATCAGCGAGGTGTACGAAGTCACCGCCTCCGTGGGCTTCGACCAGGACGGGGAACTGTACGTCCTGCCCAAGAGATTCCGCGACAAGAAGGGCAGTATATAAATCGGATCATACAATCCGAGGGTCATGGTCAGGTGCATACGCGTCCCGAAGAAGAATGGGGAATCCGTCCGGTCCCAGCTCATGTCAAAGGGACTGCTGGACCTGGATTCCAGGATACGCGCCGACCGGGAATACCTTCTGATACCCATACTGTGCGATTCCTTCGGGGACTTCGAGACCGTCGACACAGAGCTCGAGGTCCAGGAGCACAAGGTCTCCGATTATACGGAGATAGCCGATGTGCCGGAGGACCTTAAGGGCCTCCTGCCCAGCTCCTTCGATGTCGTCGGGGACGTGGCCATGATAAAGATTCCCGATGAGCTGTGGGATTACAGGGAGTGCATCGGGAACGCCATGATCAAGGCGAACAGGAACATCCGCGTGGTTTTCCATGACAACGGCGTCAAGGGGGACTTCAGGATCAGGGATCTGGAGAAGATCGCCGGAGAGGGCACCTCCGAGACCGTCCACAAGGAGTTCGGCGTCAAACTCAGCACCGACCCCTCCAAGGTGTACTTCAACCCCAGACTATCATCGGAGAGAGCCAGGATAGCGAAGGAAGTCAGGGACGGGGAGACGATAATAGACATGTTCGGAGGCGTTGCGCCGTTCGGGACCGTCATAGGCAAGCTGGTCCATCCCAAGGTCATCTACTCCATAGACCTGAACCCCGAGGCGGAGCGCTTCGCGAGGATGAACGCGGAGAAGAACCATATCGACTGCCTGATGCCGCTCACAGGGGACTCTTCCAAGGTCATATACACCCTTCCGATGGCGGACCGCGTGATAATGAACCTGCCGCAGATAGCGGACAGGTTCCTGGGGTATGCGATGGACCGCATGCTGCCCGGCGCCACCGCGCACATGTACAAGATCATCGAGAGGGAGGATTTCCCTGGATTCTGCGATGATCTGGTGAAGAAGATGGCCGAGTCCGGCCATCGCATAGAGATACACAGCTCGGAGCTGAAGACCTACTCCCCCACCATGAGCGTGTACTCGATGGATATCAGGAAGCTTTGATCAGTCCTTCTTTATCTGCTCCAGTGTGACTCCTGTCTGCCCCTGGTAGTGGCCGCTCCTCTCGGAATAGTCCTTGAGGGTCTCGCTGTTGAGGGTCTCGAACACCATCTGGCAGAACCTCTCGCCTATAGGCAGCTCGACCGGATCGTCCGTGGCGTTGTAGGCACCTAAGGTGAGAGTGCCCTCGAATCCCGCGTCGATCTTCCCGAAAGCCCCTATGATGCCCCTCCTTATCCAGGTGGTCCTGAGCCACAGCTGGGCGCAGATGTCCTTGGGCATCCTGACCCTCTCTATCGTGGAGACGTAGAACATCGTCCTCGGGGGAACGACCACCGTGCCCTCGGTCTTGAGCTCCGGATCCCCCCTGACCATGATCTCCTTGATGCGGAGATCGTAGCCGTTGGGCGTCAGTCCCCTCTCGTGGTAGTCGCTGATGCCCAGATAACCGGTCATCATGCTCTCGACGATGTCCTTGTCCGATAGTATTGCCATGCATAGGGAATGGCGCCACTTCGATAAATGTTATCTTATCGTCCATACATCCGCTTCCCATGATCATCCCCGCATTCCTCAAGAACGGACAGACGATAGGCGTCACCGCCCCATCCTTCGGAGTAGTGGAACCGACGGACATAGTTCGTTTCAAACATGCGGAGGAGGTCCTGCTAGCGAAGGGCCATCCGGTCAGGAAGACCCCGAACGTCCACACCGCGGACGAGGAAGGCAGGAGCTCCCCGATGATGCAGAGGGTGTCCGAGCTGGCCAGCCTCCTTGAGGACGACAGCGTCGGCGCGATAGTCTCCGCGAGCGGCGGGGACTACCAGTGCGAGATGCTCATGGGGATGGACTGGGATTTCGTCGAGAGGCATCCCAAGTGGATGCAGGGATACTCGGACAACACCGTCCTGCTGTTCAAGATCACGGCGGAGCACGACATCGCCACGGTCTACTGCGGGAACTTCGGGGACTTCGGCATGGAGCCCTGGCACCGCAGCGTGACCGAGAACCTGGAATTCCTGGAGGGTAAAAGGAAGGAGCAGACCTCCTTCAGCATGTATCAGGACGGGTTCATCGACAGGGTCACCGGACTGGAGCCTCTGGCCGAGGAGAAGCCCGTGGAATGGGTCTCCAGCGTCGGCGATGTCGAGTTCTCGGGAAGGCTCATCGGAGGATGCATGGACGTCCTCGAATGGTATCAGAGGAAGGGAAACCTGGACATCAGCCGTTTCACCGGAAAATATGCGAAGGACGGCGTGATATGGTACATGGAGACCTACGATATGGATGAATCCCGCATCCGCAGGATGTTCGAGGGCATGTCCAAGGACGGATGGTTCGAGGGCGCCTCCGGATTCGTGTTCGGAAGGCCACTGTTCTACAAGGGAGAGGACTATCAGAAGGTCGTCTGCGACTCCCTCAGGAAATACGATGTCCCCAAGGTCTTCGGCGCCGATGTGGGGCACAAGGGACCCCGCATGACTTTCATAAACGGCGCCAAGGCAAGTTTCAAGATAGAAGGCAAGGGTGCGACCCTTGCTTACGATCTGAGCGGATGATTCACTCCGCGTTGACCGTGATTATGATAGTGTTGCCCTCGGATCCTTCCCAGCTGCGCTGATAGTCGAAGGCAGCCTCATAGGTCCCCGCCTTCTCGGCCATCAGGGTGAAGTAGTGGACTCCGCCCACGCCGACCCTCGGAGGGTTGCCCGCATCGTCGGCCTGGTACCAGTCGTTGACGACCTTCAGACCTCCATCTGATGCGACGATCCAGTCATATCCGGTGGTCGCGTTCCCACGGAACGACACCGTGAACTGCTGACCGGCCTTCACCTGCATGCTTCCGGATTCATCGAACTGTACGCTGTCCATGATATCATCGCTCTGCCCATCGGGGGAACCGCCCATCATGACAGCTCCGATTGCTATCGCCGATGCCGCTATCACGGCCAGGGCCAAAACGTATCTCACGTCCATATCTCTGATTCCTCCAAGTAAAAACTCCTTCTGCCTGTACTAATACGTGACGGTCCGACAATCAGTTTTATTGCAAGAAGCTTATACACGTGCCATGGGACTAATCAAGGCACTCGGAGGAGCAGTCGGGGGCACATTGGCCGACCAGTGGAAGGAGTTCTTCTACTGCGAGTCTATGCCCAAGGACGTCCTGATGGTAAAAGGTGTCAAGCGCACAGGCTCGCGCTCGACCAACACCAAAGGTAACGATAACATCATCAGCAACGGCTCTGGAATAGCTGTCGCCGACGGTCAGTGCATGATCATCGTCGAGCAGGGAAGGGTCGTCGAGATCTGTTCCGAACCGGGACAGTTCACATGGGACAGCTCCACTGAGCCCAGCGTGTTCACCGGTGGGCTGGGAGCCAGCGTCATCAACACCTTCAAGACGATGGGGAGACGTGTAGGATACGGGGGAGACACCGGCAAGGACCAGCGTGTCTACTACTTCAACCTCAAGGAGCTCCTGGACAACAAGTTCGGCACATCCACGCCCATTCCGTTCCGCGTCGTGGACCGCAACATCGGTCTGGACATCGATGTCTCCGTCCGCTGCTTCGGAACGTTCTCATACAAGATCTCGGACCCGATCCTGTTCTACACCAACGTGTGCGGAAACGTCACGGACAAGTACATGAGGACCGAGATCGACGATCAGCTCAAGACGGAGTTCATCGCCGCGCTGCAGCCCGGTTTCGGAAAGCTCTCCGACCTCGGACTGCGCCCCAACCAGATAGTCAGCCATAGCGAGGAGCTGCAGGACGCCATGAACGACGCCCTCTCCAAGAAATGGTCGGAGACCAGGGGACTGGAGGTTGTCAGCGTCGCCATAGGCTCGGTCACCCTCCCGCCGGAGGACGCTGAGATCATCAAGAACGCCCAGAAGGCCGCAGTGCTCCGCGACCCGTCCATGGCAGGGGCCACCCTCGTGGAGGCCCAGGCATCCGCCCTCAAGACGGCGGCCGGCAACGAGGCCGGCGCTATGACCGGTCTGATGGGATTCGGAATGGTCGGACAGATGGGCGGCGGCAACGGCATGAATGCCCAGGGATTCTACGACAGGGCCGAGCAGCAGGGCCAGCAACAGCAACAGCAGATCCAGCAGCCCCAGCCCGGCGGATGGACGTGCCCCAAGTGCGGAGCCGCCGCGACCGGCAAGTTCTGCCCCGAATGCGGGACGAAGAAGCCCGAGGAGGGATGGAAGTGCTCCTGCGGCGCCATGAACACCGGCAAGTTCTGCCAGGAGTGCGGCGCGAAGAGGCCGGAGGAATCAGCGAGATACCGTTGCAGCAAGTGCAACTGGGAGCCTTCCGACCCGACCAAGCCGCCCAAGTTCTGTCCGGAGTGCGGACACCCCTTCGGAGACGAGGACAAGATCTGATACCATGTCTGACGTGATGAGTCACAAGTGCCCCTTCTGCGGTGCCACGCTGGAATTCGACGCGTCGACACAGATGGTCAAATGCCAATACTGCGACAACGAGTTCGACCCCAAGAGCCTCCAGAAGAACGACGGCGACCTGAGCGAGCAGATAGAGCTCGCATCCAACGGCGGAGAGGAATGGTCGGAGAACGAGCTGTACGGGCTGTCCGAGTACCAGTGCCAATCCTGCGGAGGAGACCTCTACACGGATTCCGACACGTCTGCGACGATCTGCCCCTACTGCGGCAACGCCGTCATCCTGAAGGGACGTCTCAGCGGAACCGTGAAGCCGGACAGGGTCATCCCGTTCAAGAAGACCAAGGAGCAGGCCCTGGAGGGGCTTAGCGAGTACTTCGGGAGCAAATGGTTCGTCCACAAGAAGTTCCTCCAGTTCAACGAGGTGGAGGAGATCAAGGGACTCTACGTCCCATTCTGGGTCTATGATGCGGAGCTCAAGGCGGATGTCATCTACGACTGCGTCGACGAGCGCACATGGAGGACCGGCAACACCGAGTACACCGAGCGCAAGTACTACGAGGTGAGGAGGAGCGGCGACATCGCCTTCGACCACGTCCCCGTGGACGGCTCCTCCAAGATGGCGGACGACCTCATGGAATCCATCGAGCCGTTCGACTACAAGGAGAGCGAGGAGTTCACCACATCCTACCTCTCGGGATACGTGGCGAACAAATACGACGTCGACCAGGACCAGGCCCGTCCCCGCGCCAAGAAGAGGATGGCTGACGGCACCGCCGACGCGTTCAAATCCACTGTCCACCACGACGAGATCCATGTACAGAGCAGCGACATAGTCGCCACCAGCTCCAACGTGGACTATGTGATGTACCCGGTATGGCTGCTCAACACCCAGTGGGAGGACAAGAAGTTCACCTTCGCCATGAACGGCCAGACCGGCAAGATGGTGGGCAACCTGCCCGCTGACATGCTCAAGCTCGGGCTGGCCACGGCCGGGATATTCGCCGGGATAACCGTGCTGATCTCGTTCCTGCTCATCCTGTTCATAGGGGAGCTGGACATCGGGGCCCTGATCGGAGGGTTCATCTTTGGAGGCATCGCCGCGGCGGCGTTCTATGCGTACTTCAAGGGACAGCTTAGGACCGTGGACTTCCAGCACGGCGCGGCCCATTACTACCGCCCGGACAGCATGAACATAGAGGTCAAGGAGGACACTTTCCTCTATAAGCGCGTCACATCCAGGCACGTAGGAAACGATTGAAAACGCCGGCTTCGGCCGGCATCTTTCCCCTTTTTCTCCTCATTGACGACCCTGAATCGATATCGATGGCTCCACCCATACGAATGGAAATGGAAAAAGTGAGTGGTCCCGCTGAGATTTGAACTCAGGACCTTCCGGTTATCAGCCGGACGCTCAAACCGTGCTAAGCTACGGGACCAACTATACCCCAGGATAGATAGGTGACATATAAAGTTTATCAGAATAAGAGGCTCCACTGGATATCAATTTATATTGATAATCCATGAGTCTGGCATGGACCCCGAGTACAAGGAATCACGCAGTATTCTCCCCAGGAACCTCACGATCCTCCTGACCGTCATGCTGGTCGTCGCGTGGATATCCATCCTGGTCACCAGGCAGTTCTACTACAGCGGGATACCGATGATCGCCCTCGCCGTGTGCGGAGTGATCTTCGCGGCGGCGATAATCCTGTGCTTCGTCATGAGGTTCGACATCACGGTCTACGAGGACCGCGTGGAGATATTCTACATCTACAAGACCACGACCATACCCAAGGAGCAGATCATAGACACCAGGGTCGGAGAGCTGAACCGCATCAAGAACTACTCGGACTGGAACCTCAAAGGGGTCAAGTACAGCACATCATCCGCCGTGGGAGAGGAGATGGGCCTGGGCCTCAAGGTCACCGGCAAGAGGGTCTTCTACCTGTCGTCCAAGGATCCCGAGGCCATCGCCGCGCTGCTCCCCAAGAAGGAGGCATGAGCGTGCAGCAGGCCTTCCACTGGGTGAGGATCCAGACATTCTGCTACGCCACAGAGAGGCAGGACCTGATCGAGGACACCCTCAGGGAGCTCCTCGGGGAGATCGAGTTCGAGGAGGAGGTCACCGAGAGCGAGCACGGGAACACCATGATGATCCTGGAGGCCCGCATCACGAAGCAGAAGGAGTTCGCCAGCCTCTTCTCAAAGCTACCGAAGGAAATCCTGGACTTCATCGTGGGGGACGCCGACAACCGCGTGAACGAGGACGATATGTTCTATATCCGCCTGGACAAGCAGAAGGCCGTGCAAGGGATCTACGAGGTGGCTCATCACGGCGATGTGATTTCGATATTCGGCAAGATACAGGCCCACCCGGCCAGAAAGGATGTCGCGATAGAGGTCCTCAAGGACTTCATCACACATCTAGAGGCTCGTCCATCGGCTCGTTCTTGACGACCAGCGAGCATTCCATCACACGGTGGCCCTTGACCGAGTTCACCGTGATCGTGGCATTGTCCAGCTCCACCGTGTCGCCCTTGGTGGGCGCCCTCTGGAGCTTGTACATTATGAAACCTGACATCGTGGGCTCGTCGTAATCCTCGCGGTCTATGTGGATGCCGACCTTCTCCATGACGTCGTCCAGATTGGCGACCCCTTTGATGATGTAGCTTCCGCCGGTGGATGCGCTGACATCCTGCTGGATCGCGTCGCTCTCGTCCCAGATCTCGCCCACGAGCTCCTCGAGCAGGTCCTCGAGGGTCACTATGCCCCTGGTCCCCCCGTAGGAGTCCAGGACGACCGCCATGTGGATCTTGGATTTCTGAAGGTCGTTTAGCGCATCGGCGACCGAGACGGTCTCCGGGATGTACTTCACCGGCCTGAGGATGTCGCGTATGGAGAACTTGACGCCCAGAGCTGTGTTCGTGAAATAGGTCTTGGAATAGGCCACCCCGATTATGTTGTCGATGGTATCATCGTAGATCGGTATCCTCGAGAATCCTGACTCGATGAACTTGCGTCCGAGATCCTCCACCGGGTCGTCGACGTCCATTGCCACTATGTCGACGCGGTGGACGTAGACATCGGACACATAGGTGTCGTCCAGCCTCATGGCGTTCTTGATGAGCTCGCTCTCCTTCTTCTCCAGGACCCCGTCGGACTGGATCTCGTCGATCATGACCTCCAGCTCGTCCTCGGTGATCGCGGGCTCGTCGTTGCTGCCGATCAGCTTGGTAAGTTTGAGGAAGACCCATGACAGAGGGGTGAAGATGACCACTATCCAGTAGATTATGTTGCTGATGACCAGACATGTCCCTTCAGGATTCTTCTTGGCATACGACTTCGGAGTGATCTCCCCGAACACCAGGAGGATCAGGGTCATGATCACGGTGGTCGCCACCGCTCCGGTCTCGATCCCCAGGAGGATCGCGAACATGGTCGTGGCTATCGATGTGGCGGCGATGTTCACCAGATTGTTGCCTATGAGGATGGTGGTCAGGAACTTGTCGTAGTTCTCCAGGACGTCCAGTGTGCGCTGGGCCCTCTTGTTGCCCTCGTTGGCCATCTTCTTGAGCTTGATGTCGCTTACGCTGGTGAATGCCGTCTCGGACATTGAGAAGAAAGCGGACAGGACGATCAGGACTGCGATAGCGAGGATATAGACAATGACAATGGTCTCCATATCTCAGACACACATCCCGCAAGACTAGTGATTTCTTGACAATCCAATCGACCGCTTGATAATGTAAGGGTGTTACTACTCTTAAAGCATTATTATATCGAGGGCGACATACCGACCCTTTATGAAGGCTTTGGTGGTCGTCGATTATCAGAACGATCATGTGGTAGGACCGATGAGCAACAGGTACACGCAGCTCATCGAGGGCAACATATGCAAGAGGATAGACGAGACCCTGGAGTCCGGCGGGAAGCTGTTCTTCCTCATCAAGACCTTCAACGACAACTACCTCCGTACCGCCGAGGGAAAGAGGATCCCGATTATGCACTGCATAATGGGAACGCCCGGGGCGGAACTCTACGGGAGGATGAACGATTACAGGTCCAAAGGACGCCTGATCCGCAAGAGCACCCACGGGTCGGACGAGCTCATGTCCCTCCTGAGATCCTTCGACGAGATAGAGCTGTGCGGCGTGGAAACCGAGACGGACGTCCTCGCCAACGCCATCATCGCCAGGACAGCCAACCCCGAGGCCAAGGTGATAATCCGCCAGAACTGCGTGGCCTCAAGGAACTCCGACCTCGCCGAGGAGGCTCTGGACGTCCTCGCCGGGATCGGCGTCGAAGTTATCTGATCAATCCGGGAGATTGTCCCTGATATTGTTCATCCGCTTGACTACCTGGATGTACTTCTCGTGCTCCAGGTCCGCGGCCTTCTTGCAGTCCAGATACTGCTCGTGGCAGACCTGGGCCTCCGACCTAAGCTTGTCGGCCTCCTCGTAGAGCTGGTGCATCTTCTCGTGCGCGATATTCCCGCTGTCGCGGGCCTTGGTCATCTTCTGATGGTACGTGTCCGCCATCTGCCTGGCGCCGTTGATGTCGCCCAGACCTCCGCGCTCGCGCATGGTCTTGACCTTGTCGTTCCACTCGTCCCTCTTCTGCTTGGCCTCGGATGCGGTGAGGTTGTAGTCGTCCCTCTGCGCCTTGAGGGCCCTGGCCTCCGAAGATAGCCTCCTGGCCTTCTCCTGGAGCTTGTCGCGCCTGTCGGCCAGTACATCGGCCTGCTGGTGGAATTTATCCCTCTCCTCCTTGTGGGCGGCGGCCTCCTTGTTCAGCTCCTTCAATATCTCGTCCAGGGAACGCATGTCCTGCTCTATGGAGTCTGAGATCTCAGTCATGTCTGCGAAAGGATAATGTGCATCAGGGTTATATTCTGAACGATGAGCAACGAGGCCTACCGCAAATGCAGGACATGCAGGTTCTGCAACCACCGCCCCGATATGTGGATCTGCGTCATAACCGTGGCTCCCACCGATCCGGACGGGACCTGCGAGAGATACAGGCCGGGATGCTGCGAGAACTGCGGCATGTTCGAGAACGGCATATGCTCCAGGACAGCCGAGGAGAAGTACGAGCTGGACGTCTGCACGGAATACGATCCCTCAGGCTCCCTCTGACATCCTCTGCCTGCGGTTGGAGAGGACGTTCTTGACGCTGGTCTTAGCGGTGGAGCTGCCCATCATGACCTTCTTCGCCGAATCTGGTATCCCGTAATAGACGATGTTGTCGCATATCCCGGTGCCGGCGCGCATCTGCGGCCTGACCTTGGAATAGGATTCCTGGAGGAATCCGATCTCATGGTTCATCATCTCGGTGAGGCTGTAGACGTTCTTCATCCTGAACTCCCTCGCGTTGACGTAGCCCTCCTTGGGGAGCAGCGGATTGTATGTCCCTTCCATGAAATCCTCGTCGAGATCGTCTATCGCATCCATGAGATAGACCACCGTGCTGAGCTGCCTGAAAACATTGTCCAAATCATCGCTGGCACATTGGCCTGCGATGTCCCTCAGGGCGCCTATCAGGCCCTCCCCGAAGGTCCTCCCCATAAGGACCGCGTCGGTGCATCCCTGCAGCTCCAGGTCGTGAAGGTTCGAGAACCCCTCCCCGACCATCCTGTCATACTCCGGATACATGGACTCGGCCTTCGCTATCGCCTTGCCCAGCGCCGTGGAAGCGGCCTTTGACTTCAAGGACGGCTTGTCCGTATCGTCGTCGTGGAGCTCCCATTTGGTGAGGATAAGGGTGTATCCGGCCATCCTCCTCATGAGGTCCGAATCGGCCTTTGGCCTATCCAGGACGCACAGCTTCCTCTTCGTGCCCTCGAATTCCAGGACGTCCCCGGCGATCCCGTTCAGAAGGATCGTGTTGAAGGTCATGTCGTAGTTGACGGTCAGCGTGCTCGTGAGGCCGAAACCCTGCTTCAGCTGGTGGCATCCTTCGCAGTAGTACCGCTGGTAGACCGCGTTGTCCGCCGGTGACAGCCTGTTGAAGAAAGGCAGGGTATAACCGAGCATATACCGCCATGTCTTCCAGATGATAAGGATTTGGTGTCCAGAATAGCGACCACAAATCTTACCAGCCTGTAATTATTATATAATGGCAACTTATTTGGCAACATATCAGACCCCGCTGATAAGGTGAAATTAATGACCTACGATGCAGAATCCATCGACGCCCTGACGGCAATGTACGAGAGCCAATCCCCCAACGCGTTCATCGCATTCTCTATGGAGGGACTCCCCCAGGACAACGAGCACGCAGAGCGTTTCGACAAAGGCGCAGACGCAGAGCACAGCGAGCTTTCCAAGTGCGACTACTGCTGCTGCAGCGACAAGGGATACTGCAACTCATGGGGATGGCATCTCTGCTGCATCGGATCGATCGTGGTCCTTGTAGCGTGCTGCTGCTACGCAACACATGGATTCTTCGGTGCCTGGCCCTACTGGCCCTTCTGAACCGGCACCCCTATCCGTCACGGTGCATCGTTCGTGACGGGTAAGCGTTAACATGAAAC
>Ga0310696_10003209_pt1 | contig 20655 bp, 14 predicted proteins | sample AusTroGonzalo_MG_4_FD_203885 | JGI IMG/M metagenome (GOLD analysis project Ga0310696, IMG submission 203885) | Bovine rumen microbial communities from tropical cattle in Woodstock, Queensland, Australia - Gonzalo_02 (v2) (version 2) | ecosystem: Host-associated > Mammals > Digestive system >... | reverse complement strand
TCTACTTTAGGCTCATAGGCTTTCGTCAGTTCAGCAAAGGCCGTCTTTGCTTGAATCAGGTCTATGATAGCCAGGAAACGGTAGGAGTCGAGTATCTCTTTGATGTGGGGACGAACCTCATCGGTGAAGACGGTGAGAATACGAATCACCTCGCGTCGTTCTTCGGCTTCGAGCTCGCGTACGCGGTTATTGGCTTCCACCACTTCTGCTGGTTCTATAAAGACGGTTTTTCCTGTAGCACTTTCATCGTGTACAATACCATTGATCTTTCGTTTAAGTCCTGGCGCCACAGGAATCATCAGTCGACCATCGCGCATGGTGGGGGCTGCGTCTTTGTCCACGAGTCCGTCGCGTTGGGCTGCATGCAGTATGGTATAGAGGGTGCGAGAGATGCTGCCCTCTGTTTTTTGTAGTTCGTGACGTATGCTGGCCAGCGTCATTGAGGCACCGTCCTTGATTTTACCATATTTGTCTAAGATGGAGTCTATGCGACGAATCATGGCTGGGAAAGTCATGATGTCGGTTGTCAGTCGTTGTAGGGCGGGGTAGGTGTAGGTCACCTTCTCTTCGTTTTCCGATGCGTTACCTTTATTCAGATAGATAACAATATTGCTGATAGTCTCCAACGAGCGACGCAGGTCGAAAACTTCGTTCTCCTCCAGATGTGTACCAGCCAGACGGATGCGTGCTATAGACTCACGCATGTCGAAGAAGTACTGCATGGGGAAATCGTCTGTCGTCTCCTTTAGACGACGGAACTCATTAGCTTGCTGCAACCACTCGTTTATTTCGTCGGCATTAGAAGAAAATGCCAACTCGTCCACCATATTGCGACCCAGCGAACTTTGACACCGCACCTTTAACAATGTCCGAATGTCGTCGAATCCTATCTTATTTTCAAAGTTATTAGGGTAAATCATGCTGCAAAATTAATCATTTTACATCTATTTTGCAAAAAAGTGCTCGAAAAATTTGCAAGATTGAAAAAATACCCGTACCTTTGCACCCGCTTTGATGCAGTTCGAGCACTGGAGAGATGGTAGAGTGGTCGATTACAGCGGTCTTGAAAACCGCCGTGCTGAGAGGCACCGGGGGTTCGAATCCCTCTCTCTCCGCCAAAACATTTTGAAGTCCCTTGTGAATCTAGTATTTACAAGGGATTTTTGCTTTTTGGTGGTATGGCTTTAATCAAATCTTACAAGGGACTTTCTCCAAAGTGGGGAAAAGACTGCTATTTCAGTGAAAACGCTACAATTGTAGGCGATGTGACAATGGGCGATCAGTGCTCAGTGTGGTTTAATGCCGTGATCAGGGGTGATGTTGCTCCTATCACGATAGGTGACCGTACGAATGTGCAGGACGGCAGTTGTGTACATGTGACGCATGACACAGGACCTACGCATATCGGCAGTGACGTTACCATCGGACATAATGTCACCGTTCATGCCTGCACCATTCACGATGGTGCGCTGATAGGTATGGGATCTACCCTGCTGGACGGTTGTGAGATTGGTGAGGGGGCTATTGTGGCTGCTGGTGCCTTGGTGCTTCAGAATACAAAAATACCGCCTCACGAGATATGGGGCGGTGTTCCTGCGAAATATCTAAAGCCTACACGTCCTGGACAGACTGATAATGCAGCCCACTACGTGGAGTACGCTAAAGAATATCTTAAAAATGGGGAATGAGAGACACTCATTCCCCATTTAGGATTTATTTGTTTTTCTCGTAGTACTCAATAGCGAGCTTTACGTTCTTCTTCACGGCATTGCTTGAGAATGTGGCACCTGTGCGTCCGTCAACCTCAGTTTTCTTGGCGTCGGAAACTTTCATGCCATCCCATTTGTTCTGTAAGTGCTTCTTGCAAGCATTCCAGTATTTGGGTGTTTCCTGGTTAGGAAGAAACTCTATCTTCTCAATTTTATTCTTGCGGATATATACCTTCAAAGGAGTTGGACCTACGTAGCCATCCACCTGTTTTCCGAGTTCGGTGGTGTTGATGACATAGGCACCATTTTCCTTAACCATGACCTTGTCGTCCTTTTTGTCGGCACTGCTCAGCAGAACCACAGCTGCAAAAGCAGCGCAAATTATAGCAATCTTTTTCATATCTTTAAATCTTAGTTTTATAGTTTGATGCTTGTTAAACTGTAAGGTTTAATCTTTAGTGTATTACAGTTTGACATCAGAGAGAATTCGTTTGGTGGCACCCGACATCTGTTTGACGTAGTTGCCAGCTTGCTGACCTGCCTTTTTCAGATAGTCGGCATCGCTTTCAAAGCGATTCATCAATTGTTCAAAATCCTCATAGTTCGTAATCTCAAAACCGCCCTCGCAGGCTTTCAGCCCCTGCGCTTCATGGAATTTCATGTTGTTAGGACCGAAGATAACGGGTACATCCCATACGGCTGCTTCCAACGTGTTATGAATGCCTACACCGAAGCCACCACCAACATAGGTTACATCTGCGTAGCGGTAGATGCTCGACAACAGACCGAAGCAGTTGATGATTAATGCCTTGCCTCCGCCCACTTTCCATGGTGCAAGAGGAGACGTCAGATTGGTGTATCGGGTGATGTTCCACCCTTCCAGCTTCTTCTCTATCTGTTGCAGGTGGTCTTCGTCAATGACGTGAGGAGCAATGATAAGGGTCCAGTCGCGATGCTCGTTGAAATACTTGATGAAGATATCCTCATCTGGTGCCCAACTGCTGCCGGCAATAAATACCTTGGACTTTTGACTGTTGGGTGCTTGTTGCAGGACGTTAGTCTCTATCAATAGTTGTTTTGCCTGTTCCTTAATCTGAAGTACGCGATCGAAACGGGTGTCACCAGTGATGGTGACATTGGTGAGTCCAATCTTCTCTAAGAGTTCCTTACTTTTCTCGTTCTGCACATAGAAGTGGGTAAAGCATTTCAGTACCTTGCCGTATTGACGACCATACCATTGGAAGAATACTTGTCCGTCGCGGAAAATACTTGATACGCTATATACGGGCACGTTACGGTGCTTCAGGATATGCAGGTAGTTATACCAGAACTCGTACTTGATGAAAAATGCCATCTCAGGACGTATGGTGCGCAGGAAACGGCGCGCATTGGTGATAGTGTCGAGTGGCAGGTAACAGATGATATCGGCTCCCTCGTAATTCTTGCGCACCTCGTAGCCGGAAGGCGAGAAGAAGGTGAGTAGGATTTTGATGTCGGGATGCTCGCGCTTCATCTGCTCTATCAGTGGACGGCCTTGCTCAAACTCACCGAGCGAGGCAGCGTGAAACCATACGTAGCGGGCATTTGGATCTACCTGCTCGCGGAGAATGCGGAAGGCGTCACGCTCACCGCGCCACATCTTCCGTACTTTCTCGTTGAAGCGACTATAGATAGCCACTCCGATCAGATAGAGATATATTGCTAGATTATACATTAGCCCAGTACTTCAATCGCTTTACGTGTTCTACGAATCGTTTCTTCCTTACCGAGGAAGGCAGCCAACTCATACATGTCGGGACCCTGTCCGGCGCCAACGAGGGCGATACGCCATGCGTTCCAGGGCTTGATGCCCGCTTGTTCAGCCCAAGGATCGATAACGGCTTTCAGACCTTCCACGTTCCAGTCGGTGATGGTCTCCAGCACATCCGTCATCTGGCGCATCTGGCCGGCCGTGTTCTCGTTCCAGTTCTTGCGGATGAACTTGTCGCCTTCGCGGTCAAACTCGGTGGGAGCCACGAAGAAGAACTTTGTCAGGGGCCACAGGTCGCTGGCGAACGAGATGTTGCGCTTGCGCTTGGTGCCGTCGTTGTTGACAACCTCAACCACCTTTGTCTTCATCATTCTCACCACCTCGGCTTCCTGCTCGGCAGTGGCCTCAATGCCATTCTCCTTCAGGATCTTGTCGAAAGCGGGACACCAGTCAGCATCTGCCTGACGGAGGAGGTACTGGTGGTTGAACCATTCTGCCTTGATATGGTCGAACTTGGCACCGCTCTTTGAACATTTTGAAAGGTCGAAAAGGTTGACCATCTCTTCGAGGGTCATCAGCTCCTGGTCGTTGCCGGGACTCCAGCCCAACAGGGCGAGGAAGTTGATAACGGCCTGGGGCAGATAGCCCTTCTCACGATAGCCACTGCTGATATCGCCAGTCTTGGGATCGTGCCATTCCAGTGGGAATACAGGGAAGCCCAGTTTGTCGCCATCGCGCTTTGAGAGTTTGCCGTTGCCAATGGGCTTCAGCAGCAGAGGCAGGTGGGCAAAGCGGGGCATGGTATCTTCCCAGCCGAAAGCTCTGTAGAGCAACACGTGGAGTGGGGCAGAGGGCAGCCACTCCTCACCGCGGATCACGTGGGTGATCTCCATCAGATGGTCGTCCACGATGTTGGCCAGGTGGTAGGTGGGCAGCTGGTCAGCACTCTTATAGAGCACCTTGTCGTCGAGGATATCGCTCTTTACGCGCACTTCACCGCGAATCAGGTCGTCGACCAGCACCTCTTCGCCGGCGTCAATCTTGAAGCGCACGACGTACTGCTTACCCTCAGCAATCAGCTGGTCTACCTCTTCCTTGCTCAGTGTAAGTGAGTTGCGCATCTGACCGCGTGTCTTGTTGTCATATTGGAAGTTCTCTATCTCCTTACGCTTGGCATCCAGTTCCTCTGGTGTGTCGAAAGCAATATAGGCCTTGCCGTTGTCGAGCAACTGCTGCACGTATTTCTTGTAGATATCGCGACGCTCGCTCTGACGATAGGGACCGTAGTTGCCACCAAATGATACACCCTCGTCGAACTTGATACCCAGCCAGTTGAAGGCCTCGATGATATAGTCTTCGGCACCTGGCACGAAGCGTGTAGAGTCGGTGTCCTCAATACGGAACACCAAGTCTCCGCCGTGTTGCTTGGCGAAGAGATAATTGTACAAAGCGGTACGTACACCGCCGATATGTAGGGGTCCTGTAGGACTCGGTGCAAAGCGCACCCTTACTTTTCTTTCAGTCATTATACCTTATTATTATACAAATTTGGGTGCAAAGGTACTAAAAAATTAAGAATTAAGAATTAAGAATTAGGAATTATTTGTATCTTTGCCGCCAAAATAATGTGTTATGAGTAAATTTGACATAAAAACTGATCTAACGTGGCGTGATATTGCACTACGTGTGGCTTTGGTGTTGTGTACGGTGGCTATCATCGTTTGGTTCATGCCACGCGATAACAAACCCAATTTCAAGATGGAGGTTGATAAGGTGTGGCTTTATAATGACTTGACTGCAACTTTTGACTTCCCTGTCTATAAGAGTGACAGTATCGTTAAGCATGAACGTGAGCAGGTGCTGCGGGATTTTGAACCTTATTACATCTATAGCGCATCTGTGGCTGAGCAGCAAAGGACAGCACTCTCGCATTATATCTGGCAGAAACATCCGGAATTGGGATCGGACTTCCTTCGTTTGGTGTTGACACCTTTCGATATGCTCTATGCAAAGGGTATCGTGGATACAAAGAAACCGCTTGATGCTGATGCAGATTCGATGAAAAACCTGCGCCGTATCGATGATAAGGAGGTAACCGTGATGGATGGTTCGCAGGTCTATACCCCAAGAGAGGCTTATGAGAACTTGTTGAATACCCCATCGTTACAGATTTATCATACACTGATGGCACAGTTGGACCTGAATGAATTCCTGCTGCCCAACCTGACCTATGACGAAGAACGTAATGAGGCGGCATGCTTAGAACTGCTGAACAGCATTCCTTTGGCAAGTGGTGTAGTGCAGAGTGGTCAGAAAATTGTGACTCAGGGTGAGGTGGTGACACCGGAAACCTATCAGGTGATAGAATCTTATCAGAAAGAACTGGAACGTCGTGACCAGTCGAAGTCGGCTTTTGCATCAATGATTATTGGTGAAGGACTATTTGTGCTCATCATCATTTCGATGTTTACTATCTATCTGACACTCTATCGAAAAGACTTCTTTGAGCACACCCGACATATTGCGATGATGTTCACGTTGGTTATTGTGGCTACTGTTCTGGCCTCTTTGATGGTAGATCATTCGCTGCTGCATGTCTATATCCTGCCTTTTGCCATAGTGCCCATCTTTATCCGTGTGTTTATGGATTCGCGTACGGCTGTGATGGCTCATGCTGCGGTGGTTTTGATCTGTGCGTCAATCCTGCAGCGCCCGTTGGAGTTTATAACGGTCCAGATGGCTGCGGGTCTGACGGCAGTGTTCTCTTTGCGTGAATTGTCCAGTCGTTCACAGTTGTTCTGGACGGCTATTATTACCACGATGGTGGCAATGATAACTAATTTGAGTATTTTCCTGATTCGTCATAATGATATTTCGAGTATTGAGGGTGGGGAATATGTTTATTTGGCCATCAGTGGTATAGTGCTGTTTTGTTCCTACCCGCTTCTCTATCTCATTGAGAAATTCTTTGGTTTTATCTCGGATATCACGTTGATAGAATTGAGTGATATGAACAAGGTGCTGTTGCGTCGGATGAGTGAGGTGGCTCCTGGCACATTCCAGCATAGCATCCAGGTGGGTAACTTGGCTGCAGAGATTGCCCGTAAGATAGGCGGAAACCCGCAATTGGTTCGTACGGGTGCCCTTTATCATGATATCGGTAAGATACAAAACCCCATTTATTTCACGGAGAATCAGTCGGGTGGCATCAGTCCCCATAGTCAGTTGTCGTATGTCGAGAGTGCGCAGATGATTATCAGTCATGTCACAGAGGGACTGAAACTAGCTGACGAAAACAATCTGCCTGTGCAGATCCGTGATCTGATTTCTACCCATCATGGACAGGGAAAGGCTAAGTATTTCTATATAAAATATAAGAACGAATTCCCCGACCAGCCTGTTGATGACCTTCTGTTTACTTATCCTGGTCCTAATCCGTTTACCAAGGAACAGGCAATCTTGATGATGGCCGACGCTGTTGAGGCTGCCTCCCGTTCGTTGCCCGACTATACCGAACAGACCATCCGTCAGTTGGTGAATAAGTTGATTGATGGTATGGTAGACGATGGTTTCTTCCGCGAGTGTCCTATCACTTTCCGTGATATTCAGTATGCAAAGACGGTCTTGATTGAGAAATTGAAGACGATTTATCATACTCGTATCAGTTATCCGGAGATGAAGAAATAACCAATTTGCACACCAAAAGGGAGAAATGTGCAATGAAATTCTGCACAAACTATAGTGGTTTGTGCAGAATTTTACGTTTGTTAGGTTAATGAATTTTAAAACATGCACACTTTTTTCTTTTGTGTGCGACAACAAACGTACCTTTGCAGCCGAATTTTTTAAGATTTGTTTAAAAAGGATATGAAAACAAAAGCAATTCTGGCTGGCATCATGCTGGCTACAACCGCCACAACAGCACAGGCTGGTGGTATCTTAACCAACACAAACCAGAGTATTGACTTCTTGCGCAATCCTGCACGCGATGCAGCTATTGGCCTTGATGGTGTTTACAGCAACCCTGCTGGTGTGGCTTTCCTGCCCGAGGGATTCCATCTTGGTTTCAACTGGCAGTATGCCCATCAGACACGTACGATTACTTCTACCAATCCTGTTTTGGCATTGGGTAAGAAGAATAATGGTTCTGACACCAAGATTTTTGAGGGTGTAGCCGATGCTGCGTTTATTCCTTCATTGCAGGCTGCATGGAATAAGAATAACTGGAGTCTCCAGTTTAATTTCTCAGTACCTGGTGGTGGCGGTTCTTGTGAATATGCCGATGGCTTGGGTTCTTTCGAGAGCACGGTAGGCGCTATTGCCAATCAGTTGAAGCCTCTTGGTGCTGCAGGTTACGATATGGACGGCTATATGCAGGGACGCCAGTATTATTTTGGCTTCCAGTTGGGTTCTGCCTATAAAGTTAATGAGAATTTGGCAGTCTATGGTGGTCTGCGTATTCTCTACGGCACAGCAACCTATAAGGCAAAGATAAGCAATATCATGGTAAAAAATGCCAATGATGGTAAATATGAGGATTTTGGTAGCTTCCTGACTAGCGCTACATCAACTGTGGATGCAGGTTTGAGTCAAGTTAATACTGGAATGGCTCAGTATGAGGCTGCTGGTGCCACTGCATTACCTCAATATGCTGAGTTGGCTGCCAAGAAAGCACAGCTTGAGGGCACAAAGAGTAGCTTGAATGCTTTGCAGAAGTACTCTCAGGGCGTGAACCTTTTGTGTAACCAGTCAAGTGTAGGTGTCGCTCCTATCGTTGGTGTCGACTACAAGATGGGTAAGTTCAACTTTGCAGCCAAGTATGAGTTCAAGACCGAGATTCACATGAAGAATGAGTCAACTGTGAACCAGGCCAGTGAGATTGCTGCCGTGAATAAATTCCGTGATAGTGAAGAGATTCCTGAGGATCAGCCTGCTCAGTTGGCTCTTGGTGCCATGTGGAGTCCATTGGATGAAGTTCGTCTGAATGCTGGTTGGCATCACTATTTCGATAAGAGCACCACATGGTATAACAACTCTCAGGATTTGTTGGATCACGACACAAACGAGTTCCTGCTGGGTGCAGAATGGGATGTTAACGATCGCGTGACTATTTCTATGGGTGGTCAGCTGACCCGCTATGGACTGACTGATGCTTATATGAACGATATGTCGTTTGTGGTAAATAGCTATAGCATTGGCTTTGGTACAAACTTCAAAGCTACCGACAATGTTATACTGAAAGCTGGTTACTTCCAGACAAACTATTCAAACTATGACCGTGTGAGCCAGCAGAATCCCTTGATTAAGGATTCTTTCACCCGTACTAATTATGTGATTGGTCTGGGATGCGAGGTAACGCTGTAATAGTGGGAATTAGGAAAGATAAGAGTTAAGACCTAAATCTCCTCTAAAGCATAAAATTGGTAGTCACGGACGATGCGGTGAAGAAAAGCTGCGTCGTCCGTCTCTTTTCTCTCTATATTCAACTTCTCACGTACCTTGTTAGCCAGCACATTGACACGCTGTTGGAAGTCATTCTGGCGGATAGAGAGCGTACGTGTGATAATCTCTATCTGTTCCAGTGATAAGTCTGAAGCCTGCGGATAGCGAGGCGTATAGTTCTTGGACAGATAGTCATACTCATCCAGTGTAATCTGAATCTTCTTGTATTTCTGTTTTTTGATGACGATGGTTCCTGCGGCAAGATCGCCCAGTCGTTGGTTGTTATGCGTGAGAACCATCACTAAAAGTCCCATATAACTTGTCACCGGACCGTCGATTAGGAAAAGCAGCCAGCGCATCAGGTAGGCGCTGATTGTAGGACGTGAGCCGTCAAGTTTCACCACCTGCATATTCATCAGCATCTTCCCGATAGACTGTCCTTGATTGAATATCTCGCAGAGCAGGTTATAGAACAGGGGCACAATTCCAATCGTAATAATGATATACCATGGACCGTCGATGCCAGCCTCCATACCAATCCATATAGCAAGAAACAGATAAGCTAACAGTACGCCCCAGTCTATGAGCTGAGCAAAAATGCGGTCTCCCACGCTGGCTACAGTAGGTTGAATACGTACATATTGTCCTGTGATAATGCTTGATTGTGCCATGTTTGAACTTATTTTGGGGCAAAATTAGATAAAAAAGTTGACATTGTACATAGATTTGCAAAATAATTTGTATCTTTGTCGCTCAATAACTGTAAACCAATGAAGGAAGTCACGTTCATCAGACAGAATCTGGATAAATGGCGCGGATACGAAACGGTGGCTGAGAGTCCTGCACTTTCAACACCCGATGAGATGGCCGATGCCTATATTGATGTCACTTCCGATTTGGCATTCTCGCAGACGCATTATCCGCAGTCGCGCATCACCCTGTATCTGAATAATCTGGCATCTGCCATCCATAATAACATCTATCGCAACAAACGCGAACGATGGTCGCGCATCGTGACATTCTGGACACGCGAAGTGCCACAGACCATCTGGGATGCACGCAAGGAGCTGCGCATCTCATTCCTCATATTTCTTATCAGCACGTTGATTGGAGTGATCTCCCAACTGATAGACCCGGAGTTCTCGCGCCTCATCCTTGGCAACCGGTACGTGGATATGACGCTCCAGAATATCGAGAATGGTAACCCGATGGCTGTTTATGACGGCGATCCGGAAGGCCTGATGTTCATTGGTATCACCACGAATAATATCAAGGTGTCGTTTCTGGCGTTTGTCTCAGGTCTGCTCACCAGTTTCTGTACAGCCATAGTACTGCTTCAGAACGGTATCATGCTGGGTGCCTTCCAGACATTCTTTGCACAACACGGACTGCTGTGGGAGTCAGCCCTGGCTGTTTGGCTCCACGGCACCATTGAGATATCAGCAATTGTTGTGGCAGGTGCTGCTGGTATCGCTATGGGCAATGGTTGGCTGTTTCCAGGCACCTATTCACGCCTGTACGCTTTCCGCAGAGGTGCCAAACGAGGACTGAAGATTGTGATGGGCACTGTGCCACTGTTTTGTGTGGCAGGCTTTATCGAGAGTTTTCTGACCCGTCATACGGAATGGCCCGATGCTGCCCGCCTGTCAATCATCCTCCTTTCTGCTGCTTTTATCATCTATTATTATATTGTATTACCCTATTTAAGGAACAAATCTCAAACCTCAAAGAATTATGCAATTAGAAAACACAAAGATTGAGTTATACCGTGTTCGCACGTTCACGGAAAAATTGACGGATACGTTTAATTTCCTGCGCGAGAATTGGCGCCCGTTATTGAAGTATTTCATGTACATGATGCTGCCCGTAAGCATTGTGCTGGCATTACCGTTCAATCATTTCTTTGAAGGCTATTTTAAACTGCTTACCGCTATTGATAAGGGAAATGGCTTTGGTAATATGGATATATGGTTATACGGCGCATCGGCAGTAGCCTCTGTCTTAATCGGAGTGTTATCCATCATCCTGCTGCAGTCACTGGTCTTCGCTTTGATTCGCGTCTATAACCGTAGACCAGAGCGAATGAAAGACCTGTTCTATACAGATTTCCGCGATGACTTGTTCTTCTGTATGAAGCGCAGTCTTATTGAGACTTTGGTAGGCTTGGCTTTTTTCTTTGTGATAGCCATCGTCGTTGTACTGCTTGTGGTACTTGCTCTCGCACTTGGTGCAGTGGGAGTAGTCTTCAGCGTCTTGGGCGTTATCCTGTTGTATGTCGCATTGATAGCGCTCGCTTTTCCGCTAATGATGGTAACACCTGTCTATCTGTTGGAAGATGAGATAGGTGTCATTGAAGCCTTTAAGAAAGGTTTGCGACTGGGCTTTATGACTTGGGGAGGTGTCTTTGCCCTCTTGTTTATTGTAGGTATCCTTTCCAGCGTTATCCAGACATTCACCATGGCACCTTGGTATATCATGTCAATGGTGAAGATGATTTTCACGCTGTCCAATGATATGGACAAGCCCTTCCTCCATTCGTTCATCTATGTCTTCGTACAGTATCTTACCTGTGTACTGATGTGCTTAGGTTATATGATCTCCGAGATTCTCACCTTTGTGGCAGTCACCATCCAGTATGGTCATGCCAGCGAGAAGATTGACGGTGCTGGTGTGTCGAAACGCATCGATAACTTCGACCAGTTCGACAATTTCTAATTTTTCATTTTCATTTCTCATTCCTCATTCCTCATTTCTCATTTATAATGCTGGATTCCCTTCAACTCGATACCGAACTGCTGACTGCCTTACAGTCAGACCCACAGTACGACTACGACCGTGAGCTCATCGGTGGTAGCGAGAATCTGTTGGAGTGGCTCCAGCGTGTCATCAAGGAATGGTTTAGCGAGTATCTCAATATGGTGCTGGAGGATGATGTCGTTACCTATGTATTAATAGGTGTGGGCATCATTGTCTTGCTGTTCCTGGCATTGCTCTACTGGCGATTGCGTCCAAAACTCTTTGTGCGTGGTGGAAATGAGGAAGACATAGCATACGATGTACAGGAAGATACCATCTATGGCATTAATTTCGATGCAGAGATAGCGAAGGCCCTGCGTGTCAATGATTATCGTCAGGCCGTGCGTTTAGTCTATCTACAGACCCTCTTGCATCTTCAGAATGCCTCATTGATTGACTGGCAACCCTCAAAGACGCCAGTTCAATATATGCGTCAGATGAATCATCCAGCCTTCACCACCATGTCGCAGCACTTCATGCGTGTGCGTTATGGTAATTTCGAGGCCTCCAAGGAACTCTTTGAGGAAATGCAGACATTAAAATCTCAAATCTCCAACCTCCAACCTCCAACCTCCAACCTCCAACCAAATGACTAACCGCACGAAGTTCATCATAGGCATCCTGATTCTCCTTGGCATTGTCTTTGCCATCGAGTATCGCACTGCACGAAAGTTCGTGTGGATACCCACGTTTAGTCATACCGATGCGCAGCCTTTTGGCTGTATGCTATTCGATAGTGTGATGCAGGCTTCCATGCCCCATGGCTATAGCGTCACGAAGAAAACAGTCTGGCAGTTGAACCAAGACAATGTCTTCTCAACTCCCAAATCCCTGCTGATTACCACTGACGAATTCGTTGACGACTATTCCTGCAAACGTCTCTTGCAACTAGTTGATAAAGGTCACACCGTATTGGTGGCCACTGGCAAACTCTCGTTCTGGGAAGATACGTTGGGCATCGAATCTAATATGGAGAGGACTTTCCATCTAAATGACATCGTAGGCCAGAATGTAGAGAAAGGATTAATAGGTTGGGACGATAAGGAAAGTACCTATAAGCACCATCAGTTGACAGTCCCTGTCTATCAGCAGATGATAGAATACACATTGTCAGCTAACGATAGTGTACCCTGCGAGGTGTTGCTCAATAATTTGAAAGAAACACTCATTGAGGAAGAAGATGGTTATAAGTCCACCACGACCTATTCCCCTATAGCCCTCTCGTTTAAGCGTGGAAAGGGTGAACTGATTCTGGTGTCAGCACCATTGCTCTTCACAAACTATATGACTATCAGCGGACAGGGCAGTCTGATACAAGCCCGTTTGATGGACCGATTGAAGCAACATCCCGTTATCAGGTTCGAGAGTTATAAGAGCTTGACGGCACAAACGGAGCATTCCTCTTTCTATGTCTTTCTGAAGCAACCGCCGCTCCGTTTGGCGCTTTATCTCTCGGTTCTGTCTGTCCTGCTGTTCTGCGTCTTCACAGCCCGCCGTCGTCAGCGCGTCATCCCCGTGATACAGAAGCCTCAGAATATGAATCTGGAGTTTGTACGTCTCATTGGTTCCCTCTATTGGCAGCAACATGATAACGCTGGTCTGCTGGCAAAGAAACTGGCTTATGCCACCGAGGAGATTCGTCGACAAAACGTGCGTCTCTCTGCCGATGATAACGAACTGCTTACTCAGATACGCGAATACGCTTATGGCGGATACGTGGTCCCTGACAAGACATTGAAATACTATATCAACGAACTCAATAGAATCCTGCAATCACTTTAATCATGGAACAAGAAAGAATAGACCTCACGCAGTTTGCCGAGCGTATAGAACAGTTGCGCCAGCAAATCTCACAAGTCATCGTAGGACAATCTGAAAACATTGACCTGCTGCTCACCGCTGTACTGGCTAATGGTCACGTGCTGCTCGAAGGTGTGCCTGGTGTGGCTAAAACATTACTTGCCCGTCTGTTGTCTAAGCTCATCGATGCGAAATTCAGTCGCGTGCAGTTCACGCCCGACCTGATGCCCTCTGATGTGCTTGGCACCAACGTGTTTAACATGAAGACCTCTGATTTCGACTTCCATGTCGGTCCGGTCTTTGCAGATATCGTCTTGGTCGATGAGATCAACCGTGCACCTGCCAAGACGCAGGCCGCTCTCTTTGAGGTGATGGAAGAGCGTCAGGTCACTATTGATGGCATAACGCATCCTATGGGACAGTTTTATACCATCCTGGCTACCCAGAATCCTGTAGAGCAGGAGGGTACCTATAAACTGCCTGAGGCACAGACTGACCGTTTCATGATGAAAATCACGATGGGCTATCCTTCACTTGAAGAAGAGGTGGCTATTCTTGAGCGTCATCATGCCAACCAGCACCTTACCTCACTGGAGAATATAGAGCCTGTCATCACGAAAGAACAATTCATAGAACTGCGTCAGATGCTTGATAGTGTCTTTGTGGATCCAGCTTTGTTGCGTTATATTGCTGCCATTGTGATGCAGACACGCCAGAGTAAGGCCGTGTTCCTTGGCGCATCGCCCCGTGCCTCTGTAGCCCTTCTGCAGGCTTCTAAAGCTTATGCTTTGTTGCAAGGCCGTGATTTCGTAACACCTGATGATGTGCGCTTCGTATGTCCCAGCATCTTGCAGCACCGCCTCATTCTCACGGCTGAGGCTGAGATGGAGGGAATCACGCCCCTCAAGGCCGTGCGTCGTCTCATTGAAAAGGTAGAAGTGCCGAAATGAGAATCCGTGTAATCCGTGAAATCAGTGGTCGAAATTAGTTCTTAGTGGATTTAACAAGTGTATCTAAGGTATAGGTTCTATTATATCATTACTGCCGTCATCCTGGTCATAGCTCTGGGATATGCAGTGCCGCCGTTGTTCACCATCGGTCGTACCTTGTTTGTGCTGTTGCTGTTTGCGGTGATAGTAGATTTGTTCCTGCTTTATTTCCCTTGGAATAAACCTCAAACCTCCAATCTCAAACCTCAAACCTCAAACCTCCAATCCTTCCGCACGTTATCTCCCCGTTTCTCCAATGGCGATGATAATCCAGTGAACATCCGTTTGGAGAGCAACTATCCCTTCGCTATCCATACAGAGGTTATTGACGAGGTGCCACCCATCTTTCAGCGCCGTGACATCCTGTTTAAGGCCGATGTCAGGAAGATGGGTGAGGCTACGATTACCTATCAGTTGCGCCCCACTGAGCGAGGTGTCTATAGCTTTGGTCGTGTGCGTGTCTTCGTGAGCACTTTGTTGGGATTAGTGCAGCGTCGCTATACCTGTTGCGAAGCGCAGGATGTCAAGGTCTATCCTTCATATATGATGCTCCGTCAGTACGAACTACTGGCTATGAGTAATAACCTCACAGAGATGGGTATCAAGCGTATCCGTCGTATAGGTAATAACACCGACTTCGAACAGATTAAGGACTATGTTGTGGGTGATGATTATCGCACCATCAACTGGCGAGCCACGGCCCGTCGTCATCAGCTCATGGTTAATGTCTATCAGGATGAGCGCTCCCAGCAGGTATTCTCTGTCATTGACAAAGGTCGTATGATGCAGCAGGCCTTTCAGGAGATGACACTTCTGGACTATTCCATCAATGCTGCCCTGGTGCTCTCTTACGTCACCATCAACAAGCAGGATAAAGCAGGCTTGGTAACCTTTGCTGACCAGTTTGGCACTTTCGTGGCACCTTCTAAACAGGAAGGACAGATGCAGACCATCCAGGAGGCGCTCTATGCCGAACAGACACAGTTTGGCGAGACCGACTATTCCGCTCTCTTGGCAGGTCTCTCTCGCCACGTAACTCGCCGTTCCCTGCTGATTCTCTATACTTCATTTACATCTATGGCGGCTATGCGCCGACAGTTGCCGTACTTGCGCCAATTGGCCATGCGTCATCGTCTTCTTGTAGTATTCTTTGAGGATGAGGAGTTACAGGAGTATATCCAATATAAATCTCAAATCTCAACTCTCAAATCTCAAAACACGGAAAGTGTCTACCAGCATGTCATTGCCGAGAAGTTCGCTTATGAGCAGCGCCTTATTGTGCAGACCCTCCGACAGTATGGTATACAAAGCTTGTTAACCACGCCTCGGAATTTGTCCGTCGACGTGATTAACAAGTATCTGGAGATAAAAAGTAAGATGTAAGATGGATGATGTATGAGGTAAGATGCTTTTCTTACCTCACGATGATCTTTTTGCCATCCTTGACGTACAAACCTTTTGCTGTTGGCAGTTGACCATTAGCAAACTTGCGTCCCTGCAAGTCGTATACAATGCTTGCAGCCTGTGCCTTTGTGATGGGTGTTACGCTTAGTTCTTCTGCCGTAGGCTTGGGTATCTCAACCGTGAACGTCATCATGTTGATGTTACGGTCATCCCATAGGCTTTGCCTACCAAGATAGTAGCCATCAGTCTTATACGAGATATTAAACCAGTAATAGCCATCTAAATCCAATGGCACCTCTACATCGTAAGTTCCGGTCTTGAGCTTGCCCAGTTTTATGGGCAGATAGAAATATCTGACGTCCCAATAATAATTTCCTCTGTCGGTGTTTCGCAGCACTCTCACGCAGATATTGTCGTCGTAATCACTTGTGGCTTTGGAATTTTGGGCATTGAATCTGAGTTTGGCAACTTTACTCTTGATGTAACCATTGGCATCGGCATTGAGTACTTGCCCGTTGCTCAGTTTCAGTTCATTGGTCTTGGCGCTCTTGATGGTTACTGCGGTACTTGCAATCTCGTCGAAGTGTTCCATCCATTGGTTTTGATCCTCATCGAACACCCATGTATTTAATGCAAAAGCAATTGTATGCTCTCCTGCAGCATCTGGTGTGAAGGTCATTTCCAGGTCTGCCGTCTCTCCAACCCCCACTTCGAAATGTTTGCCACCCTTGGGCTCACCATTATCCAATATGAAGAGCACACCGTTAAAGATAGTGCCGTTATTCTTGATGGTAGCTTTGGCTGTCTGCACGCTGTATGCCTCCATATTACCGGTTGTGGAAACGGTTCCGCTGAGGTCAACAGTAGGATTCTGTAGCGTCATTTGGTTACCGGTGATAGTCGCTGTGAGGTAATACTGATAACTTCCATCATCCTGATACCATCTATCCGTGCCTTTTTCTCGACTAATGTTAGTAATGGTATAAGTGCCGTCGGGTAGGGCTGGTATGAGAATATTATAGGTGATGCCTGAGTATCCCCATGTGTCGTTATGTGTACCTTCCAATACTTTTTCGGCTACCACCATGTTGTTATCTTTGTCAAATACACCATATCCAAGGTCAAAGGTATGTGAGCTGCTAGTAAAATTTAAGTAATCTGTGGTGTAACTCATAAGGAATCCATCTTCCTCCTTGTTCACTACGTTTTGCTCCGTATAAATAAATCTCGTGGTCATCTTCACTTCCCATGTAGGCTCTTTTCCTGTGTTAGGTTGTATACCAATGATGGCGGTCTGGGCGAAACTATAGCCGTAGCTGCTACTGCTGGTATTATCACGTGGATCCAGCAAACTCAATAGGAAGTAACCGTCACAGTAACCACCCCATCCCCAGTTTACGTGGAAGAGGCCGTCCTTGCTATAACCGTCAATCAAAAAGGCATGTCCGCCGTGACGTGTAGATTGACCGGAATAATATATCGGACGTTTCTGTATGAGTTCGTTGTACATGATTTCGTCCCATTCGCTGGCTAGATAGTCTTTCCTTTCAATATATCTTGTGCTGGCATCGTAGTCAAAATAGTTTCTAAAACTATTGAGTGCGGGTATCATGTAGGCATAGCTGCCGTCGGAAGTGTAGTCCATCTCTATAGATGCACCGCATAGCAGCATCAGTGTGGCTATGGCATCTTTCTGAGTCGCAGTCTCATTGCCATTATAGTTGTTTTTGATGTGACTCCAATCGATGGTTGTCACCGGAATCTCATTGACCGTGATACCTTTTGCTCCTGTTGTGTAACCAGGAATCACAGTTGTGGTCTTTTCTGGGTATTTATAGTAATTCAGAATTTGTGCCATCGCAGTGGCCAGGCAACCTGTAAAACTCCTTTTTCCGTCGTCCATTGGACATTTGTCGTTATAAGGTTCTTCCTGATCCCATGTGCTCTTAATCAAAGGATAGATGGCAGGATGATTGGGTGTGGCGGTCCTTGCTGTTGTGGCATGTGTCTTCAGATACTCCATCTGGTCAGCATACCCTTGCAGCCATGCCTTCATGTTGTCGGGAATGTTGTCTGCATGAAATGCTCCCTCGTCAGCATAGCCCAGGATGGCTGGGGTGCGGTCATCGGCACTAACCACGACGTAGCCGTCGTTCTGTCCCACGTTAAACACATAGTAGCTCTCCTCCACCACGGTGGTCAGCTTGTTGCTCACTTGTGTGCTCTTTGCTGCCAGTCGCATCTGACGCTGTGCGTGTGTGGCGCGGTTACTGTTAATAAAGGCCTTTGCCTTCTCTAAAGCCTCACTTTCAGTCACGTTACCAGCCCATGCTGTCATGGAGGCAAATAGTAATAGAATAGGTAATAGTTTCCTCATTTTTTTTAATTGGTTTGGTTATTTTGTCGGCAAAGGTAGTGAAAAAATATGTAATTCGTGCGATTAGTAGCTAAAAAAGCCCCCATCGCGTCATTGCGATGAGGGCTTTGTTATAGTTCCCCTTCTATTAGGAAGGGACAGTGTTAAACATTACTTAACCACGACCTTTTTGCCATTGATGATGTACAGACCCTTCTGAGCCTTGTTCATCTTCTGACCATTCAGGTTGTAGATTCTCTCAACATTCTTCTCGTTCTTCACGGTCTGGATGCCTGTAGGAACATCAGATACCCAGAATGCGATGTTGTCGAAGTGGAAGACAGTAGCTGTCTTAACCTTGCTCAGGTTGAAGCCAATAGTCTTGAATGGCTTACCACCTTCAGAGGCGTCGCATGCCTTGCCCCATTCACCGTTCCAGTTTCCGTTAGTGTCCTGTGTAGCGGCAGAAACTTCAACTTCCTTAGACATATGCTGCCATTCAGGCTTTGCAGTATAAGAATCTATACAATACCAGTGGATATAGTTGCCAGGTTCAGCATGACTCTGCGTGTCGAATGCAGCTTCCTGAGTAGCCATGTAGTCGAATTCTACATGAATCTTGTAGCCAGCAGGGATATTCTCGTTAGCCTGGATGAAGAACTGAGCATCCCAGTCTGCAGAAGGATTGTCATTTGTATTGATAACGATACCACGGCTACCATTCTTACCAGCACCGGCAACAATCGTTGCAGGAACAGGATCACCACCGTTCTCCTTGATGAAGAAGTTTTCTACATTATCAGAAGCCAGATTACCGTTTTCAATAACAGAGCGCCAGCCTTCTGCAACCTCAATCTCAGGATCGTCAGGAACGACGGGCTTTGGAGCCTCACCAATCTCAGCGTCGATGTAGTAGATGTGGCAGCCGTTAGTGTTCTGTACAACTACGTCAACAGCGTCACCAGCAGGAACCTGCCAGAACTGCTCTGTGTAGGTCTTAGGAGCGGGAACGGCATTATTCTCAGGATCTGTCAACTCAGTTCCATCAACAAACAATTTCACACCACGTGCATCGGCAAGCTTATGTGATTCTACACCCATCTTGATGATTGAACCACCCTTGACACCTGAAATCGTGAAGCAGTCGATAATATTCTTACCGCCACCACCGAGCCAGAGGTATGAAGGACCAGCGTAATCACCGAGGCTAGTAGAAGGATAGTTCACAGCGATAGCCAAAGAGCGTTTTGCTGAGTATGCGCTATTAAACTTGAGACCCTTCAACTCTTCAATGACAACACCATTAGCGGTCAGCTCGCCACCTTCGGCAATTGCAGCCCAGAAGCAGTTGTCCTTAGAAGCTTCAGTAGGCTCTGCATCAGCTTCAGCGTCAGCCTGCTTCTCCACATCGCTCCAACCAGTAACCTTGCTGGCAGCGGCGTCAGCCTTCAGATTGGCAATGGTTGCCTCGCTCCACTTAGTGAAGTCCCAAGTGTGAGTGATCTCAACGGGAACCTGATGCTTGTAGATACCCTCAACCTTAGCAACAAGTGGCTTCTCTGCACCCCACAAAGTCAACATGCAAATCTGTGGGAGTACATCGTTGGCAATAGCACACTTCTCGTCATCAGCGAATACATACTTATACTCTTTAGCACCGGCAGGAACTGCTACTGTAGACAGATCGTTCTTGCCCCAGAAAGCAAGGTTCCAACCTGCAGCAACAGGTTCTGCAAACTTAACAACTACGTAGTCACAATCCTTCACGTCAATATCAAACATCTTGAATGCTACAGAAAGGTCTTCTGTTGCGGTGTAGGTGTTATAGCCTTCACCTTCTGCAAACGTAGCACGTGGATTGGTGTCGAGATCATTACCCTGATTCTGTGCAATCTCCACGAGGTCGGCGTCAAGGTTTGCCTTGTTGAATACAGAGATGGCCTGTGCCAATGCTTCCTTAGCGGCAGCGATTGTTTCTACAGTAGCTTCAGCAGCATTCAAAGCTGTCTCGGCATCTGTGATAGCAGTAGCCAGTGCATCTGCACCCTGCATATCTGTAGTCTCAATAGCCTTAGCGTCAGCGATAGCAGCCTTCAGATCCTCCTTAGCGGTCATCAAAGGAGTGATACCGTAGTATGTCAGACGGAAGTTGTCAAAGATAATCCACTGGTTTTCGGCGCTCTCATTCTTGACGCCGATAGTCAGTTCTTCACCATCAAATTCGTACTCGATAGCATCGATTGTGTAGAGGCCGTTAGTGAACGAGCCAGAAGCATCTGACATGCCTTTCTCCTCACCGGTCTTAACGGGAATCTCTGCCGTCTTGTCGCCAATGAAGAATACGGGAGCATTCTCTTCCATGCCTTCGTCCTGACGATAGAAGCCCTGTGCAGTCATCTTATAGAGACC
>Ga0310696_10003208_pt1 | contig 20655 bp, 16 predicted proteins | sample AusTroGonzalo_MG_4_FD_203885 | JGI IMG/M metagenome (GOLD analysis project Ga0310696, IMG submission 203885) | Bovine rumen microbial communities from tropical cattle in Woodstock, Queensland, Australia - Gonzalo_02 (v2) (version 2) | ecosystem: Host-associated > Mammals > Digestive system >... | reverse complement strand
GTTCGATGCAACACAGACCATGGTCAGCAAGATCGACGACGATACCTATCAGGTTCAGGTTGTTTCTTGGTACGACAATGAGAACTCTTACACTTCTCAGATGGTTCGCACCATTAAGTACCTTGCTGAACTGAAATAATATTGGCCCTTCAAGGTAAAAATTAGCCGTTCGATTTTGTCGGACGGCTTTTTTTTTATATATTTGCAGCCGTATAAACAATGATCCCTAACCGAAATCGAAAATGAGGAAAATGTTGATGATGATTACAATGCTTGCAACGGCTATGACGCTTATGGCTCAGAATGTCGCTGTTAAGTATATTGGACTTGAAGAAATCGAAAAAGGCTGGAAGACGAAAACTATTAACAATGTAGTCAATGGTAGTCTTGGGGTTATGATGGAGCGATTTGACCAGACGTGGCCCACATGGATGGTTGGAGCCGTTTGTCGCACGATGAAAAAAGGCCTCACTAAGGAGGTGTTGGAAGATGAGACTGAATTGACTGTAATTGCTGACACTAAGAATGGTTATGCAGAGGTGAGAGATGCTGGTACAGATGGCGAGTATATGTCAGCTTGTATTTGGAAGCGTAACAATGGCCATCGACTTCTGGCAATCTGCTTAGGCGATCCTACAGATCCATTTATCGAGTTCGTTTGTTTTTACGATTATAACCCTAAGAAGAAGACGTTGACTCCAGAGCCTGATGTTCTGGAATTCAGGGAATGGACAACCCGCCATCCTTATTATCATAGATTGCCCAGATACGGTAAGAACTTGGTGATTGAGGATTGGGGTGAAGATGGTCCTCTGCGTCGTATTTTTACTTGGGACGGCATGAAACCTGTATTGTCAAAGACGGAACCCTACATTTTTGATGATGAGTTGCAAGTGAGTGCAGAGAGTCTAGTTGGCGAATGGCGATGGGTCGGGAAAAATGTGCCTGAATTGATACTTGTTTTGGAGGCTGGCAATGATGCTCCTAATAGTAATGGTCTGAAAGTTAAGAACCTCTATCGTTATCGTATTGAGAACTACAAGGATCCTGTTTTTAAGTTTGATGGCAACACCATTCACATTCGTAAGGATGTGGATGAAAACGCCTATATCGAGCTCGATCTTAAACTAAAGGGTGAAGACCTCACAGGACACTGTATGTTGGTTGGTCTTTTAGAGATGGATTTCGATGATGACATTACTCTTCGTCGTAATTACTTTGAATATGGTAATAATAAAAAATAGAATATGAGAAAGTTTATTAGTTTGATCTTGCTGCTCACCCTCTCAATGGTGATGCAGGCACAGCAGTCGCCCGCAGCCAAAGCACGAGTGGCCGAGACTCGTAAAGCATATGCCGAGGCAAGGAAGAATGTGGAAACGGCAGAACGGCTTTTGAAAGAAGGGAAACCTGCCAATATGACCGTTGTCAATAGTAGCTATACTCTTGGGAATGAGGCAGGAAAAGTAATCACCAACTATTATTATATCCAGGAGGAAGATACTGTTATGGGACGTTATTGTTACGAACCCTATTTCATCATCAACAACTACAATACGCCAGGCAATAAGTACTATCAGGAATTCTTGTATGATAAAGACTTGGGCTTGATATTCTATTACGAGAAAAATGAAGGCAATGAGACTCGTCTCTATTTTGGCAAGGAAGGAGAGGTTGACGATGAGGGCTTGGTATATGAGATTAATACAAGCTACCGCACTATGGAACCGCCTTTTGCCTTTCGTGTGGGACATGAATTGATGCATGCCTTCCACCTGTTGATGAATCGCGAGTTTTAAGTGAACTAAAGGAGCATGATGAAAAAAGTAATATTGCTGGCCCTGCTTATAGTGAGTATGACGGGGTTCGGACAAAATAAGACAGAGCGTATCAAGGAGATTCGCCAGGCATATGCTGAGGCCAAGAAAGATATTGCCGAGAATGACAAGGCCGGCAATCCGCGAATGGATTTGCGGATATCACTTAGTGATGGAACGGAGGTTGACGAGGACTTCATAATCAATGATGAGACGGAGGTAACTTACTATTTCAAACGAATGCGCCTTACGGTAGAAACCGACTTGTTTGATCCCCATTGCTTTTTCATCATTGAGAAGTGGAGTGCCAACGGACATACGCGCTATCGCGAGTTGCTTTTCGATGTCATCAGTGGTCATCTGATGTTCTCTTTTATGAAGTCTGAGAGTCATGCAGGCTTTGTCATCGAGTCGCGCTATTATTATGATGATCAAGGACATGTCATCGAAGAAAAACATAAGGCAGGCGGTAAGGATGCTGGTGGCGCAGGTTCTCAATATAGCTATGGTGGAGACCAAACAGTGGCTATGCGTTACATGACGATGTTTGATGCCCTAATGCATCAGAAAGACGAGAGCGCAGAGTGCTATACTGCTTCACCATCGGCTGACAAGGCTGCGAGATTAAAGCAGATTCGTGCCTGTTATGCCGAGGCCAAGCAAAAGATCGACAAGGATGCCAAGTCGGCTATTCCCCGTAACATAGAGATAGACATTCACGATCAGGAAGATCCTGACCTCCCCCCACAGACGGACCTTATTAACCTCTGGTTCGAACCTGCCCAGAATGGTGAAGAGACGACGAATCGTTGCTATTTCATGTCCTCTACTACCAGCTTAGGCGACCATCACGTCTATAGCGAGTACCTCTTCGATGTCCAGACCTCAGAGCTGATGTTCTGCTTCAGTCAGCAATCCCAGAACGATGGCCCTGCTCTCGAATGGCGCCATTATTTTGAAAAAGACAAATGTATAGAGGTAAAGGGACAGAGCGACAGAAACGGCCCAGGTTTCGCTGACAAGAAAGCAGCCAAGTTTTATATGGATTTGTTCAACGGATTGGTTAACCAAACGTATTAAGAGTCATAGATGATGCGGCAGATGATTACGATATTAGGTCCGACGGCCTCAGGAAAGACACCTGTGGCAGCACGTTTGGCTGCTGAAATTGGGGGAGAGATCATCTCTGCCGATTCTCGGCAGGTTTATCGCCGCATGGACATTGGTACAGGTAAGGATCTGGCGGATTATACCGTTGATGGGCGCCTAATACCTTATCATCTCATTGACATCTGTGAGCCAGGTACCAAATATAACCTCTTTGAGTATCAGCAGGACTTCTTCGATGCCTATGAGACTATTCAGAGTAGGGGAGCGGTGCCTATCCTCTGTGGTGGCACTGGACTTTATATCGAAGCTGTGTTGAAAGGGTATAAACTCTCGCCAGTGCCCCAAAACCAGCAGTTGCGTGAAGAACTCGATGGTAAGTCGTTGGAAGAACTGACACAGATGCTGACAGAACTGAAAGCCAGGAATGGCTCGAATATGCATAACACTACTGATGTTGATTCCTGTCAACGGGCAATCCGAGCCATCGAGATCGAAACCTACAATCTGCAGCATCCCATGCCCAAAAGGGAATTACCGCCAGTGGACTCACTCATCATCGGTATTGATATTGACCGTGAATTGCGTCGCGAGAAGATAACCCGCAGATTGAAAACAAGACTTGATGAAGGGATGGTTGATGAAGTCAAGGCTCTTCTCGATGAGGGCATCCCTGCTGACGACCTCATATACTACGGTTTAGAGTATAAGTTCTTAACAGAATATTTGACGGGAAGACTCTCCTATGATGAGATGTTTGAGCGCCTTGAGATAGCCATTCATCAGTTTGCCAAGCGCCAGATGACATGGTTCCGTGGTATGGAGCGCAGAGGGTTTACGATTCATTGGATCGACGCAACTCTCCCTATGGACGACAAAGTACAAAAAATTATACAACTATGGCAGTAGAAACTACAAAGTGGGGCATTTTGTATTGTCCCAAGACAGGCATTACCAACAAGCGCAAGCGCTGGCAGAAGATCCAGAAAGTGCTTGATGCGCGTGATGTGACGTATGATTTTGTTCAGAGCGAAACGCCCGATAGTGTGGAACGTCTGATGAAGATGATGATATCCAATGGATATAGGACCATCATCATTGTTGGTGGCGACTCTGCCCTGAACGATGCTGTCAACTGTCTGATGATGGAGGAGAAGGAGGTGCGTGAGAGTATCTCGTTAGGCGTGATTCCCAATGGCGTGATGAACGACTTTGCCCGTTTCTGGGATTTCGATGAGGATAATATTGAACAGACTATCGATTGGCTTATCAAGCATCGTGTCCGTAAGGTAGATCTCGGTTGTATCCGCTATTCGAATGCTAAAGGTGAGAAGTGTCATCGTTATTTCCTTAACTGTATAAATATCGGTATGACGGCAGATATCATGAACCTGCGTCGTCAGACACGTCGTCTCTTTGGCTCGCGTACATTATCTTTTATATCGTCGCTATTTGTGATGCTTTTCCATCGTATGGAGTATAAGATGAAATTAAAGATCAACAGCGACGTGATTGATCGTAAGGTGATGACGGTATGTGTAGGTTCAGGCCCTGGTTACGGACAAACACCGAATGCAGTGCCTTATAATGGTATGCTTGACGTTAGTGTCGTTTATCATCCCGAGGTGGTACAGCTGATTGAGGGACTATGGTTGTTGGTAACAGGACGCTTCCTGAACCATCGCAGTGTGCACCCTTATCGTACGAAAGAAGTACAGGTGGATTATGCCAAACATGCCATGGTCGGTATCGATGGACGGTTGATGAAAACGCCCGTTGGACATTATCTCATCAACGTTGAACTGGAAGTCATCAACTTCTTGATTCCGGCGTAAATATTCAGGCAAGTCGAGGGGCTTGCCTGCTTTTTTTCTTAAATTATTGTAAAATAGCTTGATTTCCTTTGTTAACTGCGTAAAAATTCTTACCTTTGGAGAATTAAAGACTAATATTCAATAATTAAATACCTTTAGACAGGAACTATGAGCTATTTACGATTAGAAAAAGCCGTGATGACTAACCTTCAGGAGAGTCTCCGTCGTGAATTCCTCCGTACCAACCGTTCTGGTGCTTATAGCAGCTCCACACTGGTGGATTGCAATACGCGTAAGTACCATGGCTTGCTGGTAGTACCTGTACCTGAACTCGACGATGAGAACCATGTGCTCTTGTCGTCGCTCGATTGTACGGTCATCCAGCATGGTGCAGAGTTCAACCTCGGACTCCATAAGTATCAGGGCAACACATTCAGTCCTAACGGACACAAGTACATCCGTGAGTTTGATGCTACCACCGTGCCTACTACTACGTATCGTGTGGGTGGTGTCGTGTTGAAAAAGGAAGTGATCTTCCAGCATTATGAGGATCGTATTCTGATCCGCTATACGTTGGAGGATGCCCACTCGGCCACTACCTTGCGTTTCCGTCCGTTCTTGGCTTTCCGCAGTGTGCGTCAGTTCACTCATGAGAATGCCACTGCCAGCCGTGAATACAGCGGAGTTGACAACGGTATCAAGACCTGTATGTATGCAGGTTATCCCGATCTCTACATGCAGTTCTCCAAGAAGAATGAATTTATCTTCCAGCCCGACTGGTATCGTGGTGTAGAATATCCGAAAGAGCAGGAGCGTGGTTACGCCTCTAACGAGGATCTCTACGTGCCCGGTTATTTTGAGATGCCTATCAAGAAGGGTGAGAGCATTATCTTTGCTGGTTCTACATCGCCCATCAAACCATCGGCTATGAAGAAACTCTTCGATGAGGAGGTGGCTGACCGTGTGCCGCGTGATAACTTCTATCATTGCTTGGTCACTGCAGCCCACCAATTCCACAAGCGTGAGAAGAACGATGATCGTTATCTGTTGGCAGGTTATCCTTGGTTCAAGGTGCGTGCTCGTGATACATTCATTGCTCTGCCTGGTTTGACACTTGCTATTGGCGAGATTGACTATTTTGAGTTTGTGATGAAGACGGCCGAAAAGGCACTCCGTGAGTTTATGGATGGTAAACCTCTGTCGGCCAAGATCTATGAGATTGAACAGCCCGATGTACCTCTGTGGGCTGTGTGGGCTATCCAGCAATATGTGAAGGAAGTAGGCGTTGAGGCAGGTTTCAAAAAATATGGTAAGCTGGTCAAGGATATCGTCAAATTTGTAGAGAAGGGTGGTCACCCCAATCTCCGTCTCGACGAGAACGGACTGCTTTACTCCAATGGTCGCGACAAGGCCGTTACATGGATGAACTCCACGGCTAATGGTCGTCCTGTGGTGCCTCGTTCAGGTTACATCGTAGAGTTTAATGCCCTTTGGTATAACGCCCTGAAGTTCTGTGCTTCAATGGCCGCTGATCAGAAGGACGAGAAGGCAGTTGCACATTTGGAGGAAATGGCTGCCAAAGTGAAGCAGTCGTTTGTCGATACGTTCGTCAACGAGTATGGCTATCTGCTCGACTATGTGGATGGCAATATGATGGACTGGAGTGTTCGTCCGAACATGATTTTCGCTGTAGCCCTCGACTATTCGCCTCTCTCTCAGCAGCAGATGAAGAGTGTGGTAGATATTTGTACCCGTGAGCTGCTGACACCGAAGGGACTGCGTTCGCTGTCGCCTAAGAGTGGTGGCTACAATCCTATTTATGTAGGTCCGCAGACACAGCGCGACTATGCTTACCATCAGGGAACAGCTTGGCCTTGGCTTGGTGGTTTCTACATGGAGGCCTGTCTGAAACTCTACAAGCGCTCTCGCCTGAGTTTCATCGAGCGCCAGTTGGTAGGCTATGAAGATGAGATGGACTATCATGCTATCGGTACCATCTCCGAACTCTTTGACGGTAACCCGCCGTTCCACGGACGTGGTGCCATGTCGTTTGCGATGAACGTGGCAGAGATTCTGCGCACGCTTAAGCTTATGGATAAGTATTCATATCAAAAATAAGGAGGAACGACGATGAAAGTATTAATGTTTGGATGGGAGTATCCTCCTCATGTATTTGGTGGACTCGCCACTGCTAACTATGGAATCTCCGAAGGTCTGAAGGCTCAGGGAGATATCGAGACCGTGCTCTGCTTGCCTCACCCATTTGGTGATGAGAGTCAGCACGCTTGTCGCATCGTGGCTATGAATGCAGTACCTATTGCTTATCGCGATGTGGATTACGACTATGTAAAGCAGCGTGTGGGTAATATCATGGATCCTGATTATTATTTCAAGCTCCGTGAGCATATCTATGCCGACTTTAACTATATGAATGTAAACGATCTTGGTGCGATGGAGTTTGCTGGAGGTTATCCAGGCAATCTGCACGAGGAGATCAATAACTACTCAATTATTGCTGGGCAGGTGGCTCGCACTGAAGAGTTTGATATTATCCATGCTCACGACTGGCTTACATTCCCTGCTGGTATCCACGCTAAGCAGGTCAGTGGTAAACCTCTGTGTATCCATGTCCATGCTACTGATTTTGACCGTTCTCGTGGTAAGGTGAACCCCACCGTCTATTCTATCGAGAAAAACGGTATGGACTGGGCCGACTGTATCATGTGTGTGTCTGAGCTGACACGTCAAACAGTGATCCATCAGTATCATCAGGATCCGCGCAAGTGCTATACCGTGCACAATGCTGTATATCCTCTGCCCCAGGAGTATCAGGACATCCCACGTCCCGACCATACGGGTAAGGAGAAGGTGGTTACCTTCCTGGGTCGTATCACGATGCAGAAGGGTCCTGAGTACTTTGTTGAGGCCGCTACGATGGTGCTGCATCGTACTCGCAACGTCCGTTTCTGCATGGCAGGCTCTGGTGATATGATGGATGCGATGATTCACCTCGCTGCTGAGCGTGGCATTGCCGATCGTTTCCACTTCCCAGGCTTTATGCGTGGCAAGCAGGTTTATGAGTGTCTGAAAGCATCTGATGTATATGTGATGCCTTCTGTGAGCGAACCTTTCGGTATCTCGCCGCTGGAGGCTATGCAGTGCGGCACGCCTTCGATTATTTCGAAGCAGAGTGGTTGTGCTGAGATTCTCGACAACTGTATCAAGGTTGACTACTGGGATATCCACGCCCTGGCCGACGCCATCTATTCTATCTGCCACAACGAGTCACTCTTCCAGTATCTCAAGGACGAGGGCAAGCGTGAGGTTGATCAGATTACATGGGAAAAAGTCGGAACGTGGATCCGCACACTCTATCGCCGCACCCTTGGCTGGGAAGAATAACATTTAGTTTATAGTTTAAAGTTTATAGTTTATTGAAATTATGAAAACGATTTGCTTATATTTCGAGATACATCAGATTATTCATCTGAAGCGTTACCGTTTCTTCGATATCGGTACCGATCATTATTACTACGATGACTACGAGAACGAACGTAGTATCACTGACATCGCCGAGCGCAGTTATATGCCTGCACTCAATACGCTCCACGATATGATCAAGGAGCACGGCAAGTATTTCAAGGTTGCCTTCTCTCTCTCTGGCACTGGCATCGAGCAGCTCGAGATGCATGCCCCACAAGTGATTGAGAAATTGCAGCAGATGAACGAGACCGGTTGTGTGGAATTCCTTGCAGAGCCCTATAGCCACGGTCTCTCCTCATTAGCTAATCCTGAGACCTTTGCCCTCGACGTGAAGAAGCAGGCTGCCAAGATTGAGGAACTTTTCGGCAAGAAACCCACAGTAGCCCGTAACTCTTCACTCATCTACAGCGACGATATCGGTGCTCAGATTGCAGCTCTCGGCTTCAAGGGCATGCTCACCGAAGGTGCCAAGCACGTACTCGGTTGGAAGTCGCCCCACTATGTTTATAACTGCAACCTCGCTCCGAACCTGAAGCTGTTGCTTCGTGACATCGAGTTGTCTGACGATATCTCGTTGCGCTTCAACAACTCCGAGTGGGACGGTTATCCCTTGTTTGCTGATGCCTATATCGATCGCATCGCCCGTCTGCCTGAAGAGGAGCAGATTATTAACATTTTCATGGAACTCTCAGCTCTCGGTATCGCTCAGCCGCTCAGCTCTAACATCCTCGACTTCATCTACGCCCTGCCAAATTGTGCTAAGGAGAAAGGTATCACATTCTCCACACCGACAGAGATTTGCAAGTCCTGCAAGAGTGTGGGCAACCTTGATGTGCCCGACACCCTCTCTTGGGTCGATGAGGAGCGCGACTGCAGCTGCTGGCTTGGTAATGCCATGCAGCACGAGGCCTTCAACAAGCTCTATAGTGTGGCCGATCGTCTGCGCATTGCCGATGATCCCCGTATTAATCAGGACTGGGACTATTTGCAGGCTTCAAACAACTTCCGCTTCATGACCACTAAGCCCTCGAATGTAGGTCTGGATCGTGGTATTTATAGTGGACCGTTTGATGCTTTCACTAACTACATGAATATTCTTGGTGACTTCATCAACAGAGTGAATGCCCTCTATCCGCTTGACATCGATAACGACGAGTTGGAGAGCCTGCTCACCACTATCAAGAATCAGGGTGACGAGATTGAGATGAAGGACAAGGAGATAACTCGTCTGAAGGCCCGTCTTGAGAAACTGGAGCCAGCAGAAAAGACAGCGAAAAAGCCTGCTGCCAAGAAGGCTCCTGCAAAGCCCAAGGCTCCTGCTAAACCAAAAGCAGAACCTGCAGCTGATAAAAAGTAATAAATGGAATCCCCGTTCAGATTTGAACGGGGATCTTTTTGAGGTCTTTGTCAGCACTCGAACTGCCCACCATCAGTTCGTACTTCCCTGGCATTACACGCATCGTGTTTGTCTTTGCATCCCATCCCTCAAAACTGTTTCGAGGCAGGTCTATAGAGATGGTCTTCGTCTCGCCAGCTTTCAGTTGTACCTGCTTGTAGGCGCGCAGGCTCTTCAGCGGCCCTTCGGCGTCAGCCTTGTTGCGTATATACACCTGGATGGTCTCCAGTCCGTCTATCGATCCTGTGTTCTTCACACTCACCTGTACCTTATTATTTATATACGATGGTTCGCTGATCTCGAATGTTGTGTAACTCAGTCCGAAACCAAATGGGAAGAGCGCCTCGCCCTGATAGTAGCGATACGTGCGGTTCTTCATGGTGTAGTCGAGGAAGTCGGGCAATTCGTCTGTGTTCTTATAAAAGGTTATGGGCAACTTGCCACTGGGGTTATATGCGCCGAAGATTACCTCGGCCAGAGCCTGTCCACCCAGTTCTCCACCATACCACGCTTGGAGAATAGCGTCACAACTCTCCAGTTCTGGCACGAGAGCCATGGCCGAACCCGAGCAGTTCACGAAGATGACTTTTTTCCCGGCCTTGTGCAACATTTGTAGCGTTTCACGCTGTGCTTTCGGCAGTTCGATGCTTGTACGGTCGCCACCCTTGAAACCTTCTTCATTCACGCGCATCTCCTCACCCTCCAGTTTAGGCGAAATGCCACCTACGAACACCACGGTTTCTGCATCACCAATCTGCGCCAGCAGTTCCTCGTTGGTGGGTGCTACCTTGTGCTGAATGTCGAAGCCTAAGAAGGCAAAGTCGCTCACCTGCACGTACTCTATCTGTACGCGATACGGTTTGCCAGCTTTCACCTCCATCTCCCTCTGGGCACCCTGAATGCGGTTGCGCACATTCCAAATGTTTACGAGTGTATCGCCATCTACGATGAGCCTCACCTTGTCATCAGCGTTGATGCTGAAGATGACAGTCTCGTTCTTCGTGGGGGTAAATGTACCCTCCATTTTGGCTGAGAAGTTCTCGAGAGGAACGCCTGGGGCGAACACCGTGTTGCCTCCATTGCTCAGCATGATGGGTTGGGCGATGGTCACATGGGCTGCGGGTGCCCCGTTCATTTCTATATTATTATAATAGGTGGCTTGTAGCCCCTGCTTGCCTTGTTCGGTCTTCAGGTTAGCGAAACGACTCTCAAACACCTCGTTGCGGGTCAGTCCGCAACCACTCACAAAGCGTGCCTGCGGAGCCATCTGCTGAATACCCTCGAGCGCTGTGATTGTGCGCGTGGCGAAGCCCGAATAGTTGCCCCACTGCATGATTGAGTCGATGGCGTTAGCCCCCAGTACAGCTATCTTGGCATTTTTCGATAAGGGTAGGGCGCCCTTGTTCTGTAGCATCACGATGCTTTTGCGGGCCATGTCGAGCGCCAGTTGTTTATGCGCCTCGCAAGCTACCACGTTCTCAGGAATCTTCGTCCAAGGGTTCAGATCGTCGCTGTCAAAGTCGCCCAATTCGAAGCGGGCGATGAGCAGACGGCGCAGACTCCTGTCGAGGTCAGCCTCCTTAATGTCACCCCGCTTCACGGCTTCAGGCAGATTCTTATACTCCGAACCACACTCCACGTCTGTACCCGCGAGCACAGCCTGGGCTGAGGCTTCTGCAGGGTCCTTGGCTGTGTTGTGCCAACGGGGCAGGAAGTCACGAATGGCGCCACAATCCGAGGTGATCAGCCCGTCGAATCCCCATTCCTCACGCAGAATCTGGTGCTCATAGCGTGTCTGAGAACAACATGGTTGTCCGTCGATACGTTGGTAAGCGCACATGATCTCAGCCACCTTGCCCTCCTGTACCAGTGCCTTAAAGGCTGGCAGATACGTTTCCCAGAGGTCACGCTCAGGCAGGTTCTCAACGTCAAACTCGTGGCGGTTCCACTCAGGCCCACTATGCACGGCAAAGTGCTTTGCACAGGCCAACAGTTTGCGGTAAGGACTCACACCCAGGTCCTCACCTTGATAACCCACGCCCTGCAATCCGCGTACCACGGCCAGTCCCATCTTTGATGTCAGGTAAGGATCCTCGCCATACGTCTCTTGTCCACGCCCCCATCGAGGATCTCTGAAGATGTTGATGTTAGGCGTCCAATACGACAGACTTTGGTAGCGTTTGATGTCGCCCGATCGCTTGGCTTGTTGCGCCTTTACGCGTGCCTCGTCGCTCACCGCGGTAAATACTTTGTGCAGCAAGGCATCATCCCATGACGCCGCCATACCCATCGTGATGGGGAACACCGTGGCAAACCCATTGCGCCCGATACCGTGCAGGGCCTCGTTCCACCACTGGAACTGAGGGATACCGAGTCGTTCGATGGCTGGTGAAGTATCCATCATCAAGCTTACCTTCTCTTCCAGTGTCAGTCTGGAGAGCAGATCGTCAGCGCGCTCTGCAGCCGTCAGCTTCGCGTTCTGATAGGGTAGGTCCTGGGCGGTACTCGTCAAGAACGAGCATTGAAAAACGAAAAGAACAGAGATAACAAGTCTCATCCTGCGTTGTCTGGGTTTAGTTTCCATATTATTATTGTTTTAGATGAATTTGTTTGCAAAGATACAATAATATTCTGAGATTGGCAACTAATACCTCAATTATTAACGCAACAGTTAGTATGTCTTATTTAAAATAAGACAAAACGGTCTCCTTCTAAAAATCTCATTGTTCGAGGGCGGCGAAGAGCTTGTCGAGGGCTTCGTCGGGGGTTGAACTTTCGTTGAGGAGGGTGACGAACTTCGAGCCGATGATAGCGCCCGCAGCATTGTTCTGAGCTGCTTCGAGGGTCTGCTTGTTGCTGATGCCGAAGCCGATCATACGGGGATTGCGCAGGCTCATGGCGTTGATGCGACGGAAATACTCCTGCTTGGCATCATCGAAATTCTTCTGGGCACCTGTGATGGCAGCAGAGGATACCATATAGATGAATCCATCGGTATTGTCGTCGATAAAGCGGATGCGCTCTTCGCTGGTCTCTGGTGTGATGAGCATGATAACACGCAGATCGTACTTGTCGGCAATGGGCTTTACGATATCCTGGTAGTCCTTAAAAGGCAGGTCTGGGATGATCATACCACTGACACCACTATCCACGCAACTCTGACAGAAAGCCTCGATGCCGTAGTGTAGGATGGGGTTCAGATAACCCATCAGCACCAAAGGGATATGTACTTCATCCTTGATCTCACGGAGTTGGGCGAAGAGCGTCTTGAGGTTCATGCCGTTTTTTAGGGCTTGGGTGGCAGCACTCTGGATAACTGGACCGTCGGCCAGGGGATCGCTGAAGGGAATACCTACCTCGATCATGGCAATACCACGACGCTGCATAGTCTTGATGACATCGCCTGTGCCCTCAAGCGTCGGACAACCGGCACAGAAATAGAGCGACAGGAGTTTCTTGTCTTTATTATTTGCGAAAAGTTGATTGATCTTATTCATTGTTCAATGCGTTTAAAAAATCTTTTAATCTGTTGACGTCTTTGAGGGCAGGGGCGAGCTCGAAGCGGGAGTTGAGATCGATGCCAATGCACTTAGAGGTGAGAGGTGTGGACTGAGAGGTGAGGAATGCCTTGAGGCGATCAGCGTCGTCGGGGCCGATGCCACCACTGAGGATGAAATGTGTGGTGCCATCGTAGTGGGAGAGGATGCTCCAGTCGAATTGTAATCCTGTTCCACCTGGCAGTTGGGCCTTCGTATCGAAGAGGAAATAATCCGCAATACCTTCGTAGGGCTTGGTTTGCAGGAAATCCTCTGCTGTGGCGATGTTAAAGGCCTTGATGATCATGGTTGGTTTCAGGGCTTGGGCAAACGCTGGCGACTCATGACCATGGAGTTGGACGAAGTCGAGCTGATAGTCCTGTATGTGCTGACGGATATCCTCGAGACTGGCATCGACAAACACACCCACCTTCTTGACATGCGATGGCAGATAGCTGGGAGGCTCAGCCACATAGCGCTTGGACTTGGGCCAGAAGATAAACCCCATCAGGTCTATCCCCAGTGCCATTCCCGATGTACCGTCGCCTACCCGTAGCCTTTCTACCTCGCGAATGTTATCGGCCTCGCGCATGCCACACACCTTCACCTTCATACCCCTTGTTCTACTTGAGCGCTAAGTGCTGTGAGTTGGGCAATGAAACTGGCGAGGGCCAAACCGGGGTCGGGCTCCTTCATGAAGTTCTCACCGATGAGGAATCCACGGTAGCCGTAATCTCTCAGCTGTTTGACCACGCTGGGATCGGAAATGCCACTCTCGCTCACCTTGAGACCATCGTATGGAAGTCTTGCGAGCAACTGGAGGGAGTTGTTGACATCGGTTTCAAACGTGCCGAGATTGCGGTTGTTCACACCATACATGTCGGGACCCAGCTCTGCATATTCAGTGTCAGCCTCGGAGTGCATTTCCAGAAGTACCTCCATTCCCAGTTCGTGAGCCTTGGCGATATAGTCGCGGCACTGGTCTTTCGTAAGACAGGCTGCTATCAGCAGAATGGCAGAGGCACCAACAAGACGGGCCTGATAGATCTGGTAGTCGTCGATGATGAAATTCTTGTAGAGGATAGGGATGTTGACTTTCGACAATCGTGCGCTTCTGATATCCACGCAATTTCCTCCAAAGAAATGAGTGTCGGTGAGGATGCTCAGGGCTGTAGCGCCGTAGTTCTGATAGCTATGGGGGATGATGCTGGGAGAGGCTTCTCTGTTGATCCAACCCTTTGAAGGCGACTTGCGTTTAAACTCGGCGATAATGCCAGTGTTGGAGGCCATGAGAGCAGCCTTCATGGATTCGGTCTGGGCCTTCCTCAGAATGTCAACACGATTCACGAGGGTGTCCTGCGAGAGCTCCTTCTTGTAGCGCTCCACTTCCTGCTTCTTATAAGCAACGATGGTTTCTAAGATATCTGCCATAATGGTTTAACTGTTGAGTTCAACGAATTTCTTGAAGGTGGCGAGGGCCTTACCACTATCAATGCTATCGCGGGCAATGTCGATGCACTCCTCAATGCTCTTTTCACCTTTCTCCAGTACTTGGATACCGAAGGCTGCATTAGCCAGAACGATGTTTTTCTGAGCAGGTAATGCACGGTTTTCGAGTACGCTGTCGAAGATCTGTGCAGCCTCTTCTTCCGTAGCACCACCTACGAGCTCTTCGGGTTTAGCAATCTCGAAACCGAGATCCTGAGGCTTGAAGATACGCTCGTAGTTCTTGGTGGTAACCTTGAAGTCACCCGTCAGCGAAATCTCGTCGTAACCGTCGATGGAGTTCACGATACCGTAGTCGATGCCAATCTTCTGATACACCTGATGATAGAGGCGCATCTGATCGAGATTGGCCACACCGAGCAGTTGACACTTCGGTTGACTAGGATTGACTAAGGGACCTAATAGGTTAAAGATAGTTGGGAATTGCAGAGCCTTCCTTATCGGCCCTACAAACTTCATGGCCTTGGCGAAGAGCTGGGCATGGAGATACACGATACCTGCCTCGTTAAGGCTACGATTCAATTTGTCGATATCGTCGGTGAACTTGATGCCATGGTGGGCAATCACGTTCGAGGCACCTGATACCGAGGTTGCTGCGTAGTTACCATGCTTGGCCACCTTATAACCAGCACCAGCGATGACAAAGCATGAAGTGGTAGAGATATTAAATGTGTTCTTACGATCGCCACCAGTGCCAACTACGTCAATGTAACGGTCTGCATTCAGAATAGCAGGTACACCCGTCTCTAAGATACCATCGCGGAAACCGAGCAGTTCGTCAACCGTCACACCACGCATCTGAAGAGCCGTCAACAGGGCGGTAATCTGTTCGTTGGGGTACTCACTCTGAGTGATACCAATCAGAATATTCTTCATTTCTTCACGAGAGAGTTCCTCGTGGTTCAGCATCCTGTTCAGGATGTCTTTCATTGTCTGTGCCATTTCTATATACTATAAACTTTAAACTCTAAACTATAGATACATCCAGTTCTGCAGCATCTTGCGACCATCGGGGGTGAGCACACTCTCAGGATGGAACTGGATACCACGGATATTGAGTGTCTTGTGGCGTAGGGCCATGATCTGACCCTCATCACTCTCAGCGGTGATCTCCAGACAGTCGGGGAAGTTCTCCTTTGACACCACCCACGAATGGTAGCGCCCCATGGTGATGCGACTTGGCAGACCAGAGAATATCTCGTCGTTGTCATACTGTGTACCCTCGGTAGCGACTCCGTGGAAGACGTCGCTCAGGTTTTCCAACTTACCACCAAAAACCTCACCAATGGCCTGATGACCAAGACAGACACCGAGGATAGGCTTCTTGCCTGCGTAGGTCTTGATGACGTCGAGCAAAAGACCTGCCTCTGAGGGAATACCAGGACCTGGCGAGAGGATGATCTTACTGAACTCTTCTAATTGTGGTAATTCAAACTGGTCGTTACGATACACCGTTACCTCGGCGCCCAGTTCCTTCACCAAATGACTCAAGTTATACGTAAATGAGTCGTAGTTATCTATAATGACTATCTTCATAACCTTACATCTTTTCAGCCATTAATATGGCGCGACGAAGCGCACCAAGTTTATTGTTCACTTCCTGAAGTTCGTACTCTTCGTTGCTCTTGGCCACGATACCGCCGCCTGCCTGGAACCAGAGTTCACCGTTGCGTGATACAAAGGTACGGATGGTGATGGCTTGGTTCAGGGAACCATTAAGACCAATATAACCGATGCAACCACCATAGGCACCACGGTTGTGGGGCTCATACTCTGAGATGAGTTGCATGGCACGAACCTTGGGTGCTCCACTGAGCGTTCCAGCAGGGAAGGTGTCGATAAAGGCCTTGATGGGATCAGCACCCTTGTCGAGTTCGCCTGATACACGACTGACGAGGTGGATCACATGAGAGTAATACTGTAGGTCTTTGTAGAAATCTACCTTCACGTTATGACAATTTCTCGACAGGTCATTGCGAGCCAAATCCACCAGCATCACGTGTTCTGCATTCTCCTTGGGATCGTTCCTCAGATACTCGGCTCCCTGACGGTCAGCCTCTGCATCGCCTGTACGCTTCGTAGTACCTGCGATGGGATCGATATAAGCCTTCTTACCCTCAATCCTGCAATGTGTCTCAGGTGAAGAACCGAAGATACGGAAACCACCAAAGTCGAAGTAGAACAGATAGGGTGAGGGGTTGATGCTGCGCAGGGCGCGATAGAGTTTGAAGTCGTCGCCCTCGTACTTCTGGATAAAGCGTCTTGAAAGCACAATCTGGAACACATCACCACGCAGACAGTGCTTGATGCCCTTGCGGATATTGGCCTTATGCTCCTCATCTGTAAGTGGCGATGTTGTCTCACCTACCGGATGGAAGTCGTAGGCCTTGACGTTGCCCTTGTTCATCTGCTTGTAGATAGTGTCGAGTTCTGTTTCGTCGCCTAATGTCACGATGGTCAGCGTATTGTTGAAATGGTCGAACACGATCACATCTTTATATAATATATAGAGCATGTCGGGGGCGTCATTGCGCTCCTGCGTCTCGTCCTTGACGGCGATGTCTTCGAAATAGCGTACGGCATTAAAACTCGTATAGCCATAGAGTCCGCAGAACTCCTTATAGTCACCCTCTACCTGAATGCAGTCAATCAGGGCGTGGATGGCCTTGTCTGAACGGTATGTCTTGTTTACCTCGTGACGCTCCGTACTGCCATTAGGGAAGGTCACGGTAGCCTCACCGTGTCCGATGGCGACACTGGCGATGGGGTTGATACCGATAAACGAACGCGAGTTGTCTTTCTCGTGATAATCCGAACTCTCCATCAGTGCACTCTGCGGATAAATATCCCTCAGACGCATATACACACCAACGGGGGTATAGAGATCTGCCAGGATCGTTCGGCTCGTGGTCTGATATTTAAAAGTTTCCATATTCCTTAGCCATTTGTTTGTTCTTCAAATAGGTCTCCACATCCTTGTCGCCACGACCACTGACGGTGAGTACCACCACGTCGCTGGGTTTGAAGGTAAGTTTTTTCAGGGCTGCGATGGCGTGGGCACTCTCGATGGCAGGGATGATGCCCTCCATGCGTGTCAACTCATAACCGCCATAGATGGCCTCGTCGTCGTTGATGGAGAGAACCTCTGTACGACCTTTCTTCGCCATATTGCAGTGCATGGGCCCCACACCGGGATAGTCAAGACCTGCCGAGATGGTGAAAGCCTCCTGAATCTGTCCATCCTCGTTCTGCATCACCAGCATCTTGGCACCATGCAGGATACCCGTCGAACCTTTGTGGATGGTGGCAGCGGTATAGTCTGTCTCCCAACCATGTCCACCTGCCTCTGCCAACACGATCTTCACACGCTCGTCATCGACATAGTGGTAGATGGTGCCTGCGGCATTCGAACCACCACCGATGCAGGCGATGAGATAGTCAGGATAGTCGCGCCCAATCTTCTCTTCGAGTTGCCATTTGATCTCTTCAGAGATGATGCTCTGCATACGAGCCACGAGATCAGGGTAGGGGTGCGGTCCCATCGTAGAACCCACGATATAGAAAGTATCTGCAGGATGACAACACCAGTCGCGGATAGCCTCTGAACAGGCATCTGAGAGTGTCATGTTACCAGTACGGACGGGATGTACCTCGGCACCCAACATCTTCATGCGCTCTACATTGGTGTGCTGGCGCTCCACATCGGTAGCACCCATAAACACCTCACATTTCATGTTCATCAGGGCACATACCGTTGCCGTAGCCACACCGTGCTGGCCTGCTCCTGTCTCTGCGATGATACGAGTCTTGCCCATCTTCTTAGCCAACAGAATCTGTCCGATGGTGTTGTTGATCTTATGAGCACCCGTGTGGTTCAAGTCCTCACGCTTCAGATACAACTGACAACCATACTGCTCACTCATGCGCTTGGCAAAATAGAGGGGTGACGGACGACCTACATAGTCTTTCAACAGGGCATGGTACTCAGCCTTGAACTCTGCACTCTCGATAATCGGCAGATAGGCCTCCTGCAGGTCGTGTACGCACTTGTAGAGAATCTCTGGCACGTAAGCGCCACCATACTCTCCGTAAAATCCTCTTTCATCTACAAAATAACTTTCTTTCATATCTAATTTACTTTTTACTTTTCAACTAAAAAAGACTCGTCGCAGTCGCGACGAGCCTTTTCTATATCTGATGATAACATACGGCCATGAGCCTCGCGACTGGATTAATCTCGAGAGCGCCACCACCAAATGTTATTCATACTCTTCATGTCGTTTTTGTTTCGATTCGGCTGCAAAGTTATATATATTTCTTTTTATGTGCAAACTTTTTGCCGATTTTTTTAATAATTTGAAAGAAAAAGTGCTTTTTTAGCGACACAAGTACGTTCTAACGTCTTTCCAATGATAGTAGGGACCACTGGCTGGCTTCAAGGCTGGCACGCTGGTTTCGTTCTCGTTGAGCAGGAACTTCACAAGGATATCCTCCGAGCCATCCTTCCGATAGAAGATGATCTGGATATTTGCTGCCATGGGGATAATCTTATCAATGGAGATCGACTTATAGAGATTCTTGATGTCCGTTGATGCACCCACAGCTTCCTTGAGTCCTAAAAGATAGGATAGGGGCAGTACACTGCTATCGTGACTGAAACGGAGTGTTGCTGATGGTATGCCTGCGAGGATGGCCTTGTCTGCTGTACTCACAATACTGTCGAGCACCTCCTTTTGTTGCAGATAGTAGGGCGTGCTGTTGGGAACCAGACCTGTGTTCAGCAACCAACCGATATTATAGCCTTGCCACATATTAAACAACTCGTCTTTGGTGAAGATGTCGATGAGTTCGATGCCAAGTTCTGGTACGTTCTGCAGATCCTGAGCCACGTTATAGAGGGCTTCCATCAGATCGCGTCCGTTGACAAACGTCTTCGCTTTCTCAACATCGGTAAAGAGTGTGGTCATCAGTCGGGTGGAGTTGTGGGCTCCCTCGAAGATCTCCGAACCTTGTTTTCCATAGGCCTCACTCTGGGGGGTGACGGGAGGCTGTATCGTGAGATCCTCCACTACGTAACGGAAGTCGTGCTTGCTGGCATCCATCGTAATCTCAAGGGCGGGGTTCAGTCTCTGCAACTCCTGACAGAAGTTAAACATACTCAGCATCACGCGCCTCGAGGTAGATGATTTCGCATCAATCTTCATGGGTTGCGATAGTAGTTCTGGGAAGCGCTCGTACATCCTATGGGCAATGTCGTGGTGCTGCTTCGCTCCGAGTTTCGAGAGGTCTCCGTCCCTGTGCCAGGCGTCAGCATAACCAATGTGCAACTTGCTCAATACCTCTTTGCCTAAGTCAGAGAGGATACCCATCTGCTGGGCTGTGTCGAGCTTGTTGATAGCTGTCACGTAATACTCATTGCTCGACATATAGCGCGAGCCATGACGCCCGTAGTGACTTATATAAAAAGGTACGTAACCCTCGGGGGCAGCAGTCAGTGGTTTGGCCTTGGGCCCTGGGTAGGAAAAATAATTGGAACCTGTACGGTAGATATCCCCGAAGATTTCTTTCTTCGAAGTCTGGGCAAGCGCTTCGCTAAATGATAAATGACAAATGATAATGGATAAAACTATCAGGAGTCTTTTGTTAATCGTCTTCATCATCTTCTTCTTTTTCAATGATTGTTTTATACGTGATGTTGGCTTTCTCGAGCATGTTACGGTAGTAGGCATCTACATCCTTCCAGTGGTAAAAGGGGTAGCAGTCTGTAGCGATGGGAATGGATGTCTCGTTTTCGTTCATCAGGAACTTCACGAGCACATCGTCAGAGCCCTGCTTACGGAAGAAGATCATTTGGATATTTCCTGCCATGGGGATCAGACGGAAGATAGCGAAGTGATTGTGCAGATCCTCCATATCGTCAGTACCATGAATGGCTTCTTTCACACCAAGGATAAACGAGAAGGGTAACACCACACTGTCGTGACCAAAGCGCAGAC
>Ga0310696_10003207_pt1 | contig 20671 bp, 19 predicted proteins | sample AusTroGonzalo_MG_4_FD_203885 | JGI IMG/M metagenome (GOLD analysis project Ga0310696, IMG submission 203885) | Bovine rumen microbial communities from tropical cattle in Woodstock, Queensland, Australia - Gonzalo_02 (v2) (version 2) | ecosystem: Host-associated > Mammals > Digestive system >... | reverse complement strand
TGTGCCTTTTGCATATTATTATACATTATGCATTATGCATTATGAATTATTTTACTATCTTTGCAGCGGAAACAGATAAAGAAGAACGTATTATGACTACTATTGTTGAAAGAACCCCGAGCAGAATCACCGTCAACATGAGTATGCGGCGGTGGAACAGGATGTTGCAGTTGGAGGAGACCTACAAGCTGGCACGCATCATCAAACGTAGTATGAAACAGGTGGAGACCGAGCCGACTATGACTCAGGAGGAAGCCATCGCAGCACTCAGGGCACTATGAAACTACGAGTGTCTGAGGACTTTCGTGTCGCCTACAAGAGACTGAAGAAGCGGCACAAGTCGCTGGAGGATGATTTCGAACGCCTCCTTTCCTCGCTTCTTCAAAACCCCATTCAGGGCGTGGAACTGGAGAGCGGTGTCCGTAAGGTTCGTCTTGCCATCAGTTCGAAAGGGCGTGGCAAGAGTGGAGGTGCCCGAGTTATTATCCGTGTTCGTATTGTTGCAGACGAATTGCAATTGCTTTACATTTACGACAAGTCCGACTTCGGAAACATCAGCGATGCCTATCTACGCGACATCATGAAACGAATGGATTCATAATTCCATCTGTTTCTCATATATATTAATAACGGCGGAAAATTTTTTTGAAAATCTTAACCTAAGTAAAGACTTTTACCCTCGGCACCCGATTTGCGGGTTTTGCCGAGGGTTTATTTTTGTGGCTTTTTGTAACTTCGCAGGCGTAAAGACGATACTTCGCGGGATATTTCCGCGAAGTTGTCGTATAAATCAAATAAACAATCACATAAAACTACAAAAATAATGAACAAGAAAACTATCATCACCGCACTGCTCGCCCTCGTCACAATGGCGGGGCAGGGACAGACGAAGGTCACAGGTCACGTCGTCAATGAGCGTGGCGAAAATGTAGAGTATGTCAGCATCGGAATCGAGGAGGATAGCGTGGGTGTGATCTCCGACGCGCAGGGACACTTCACGCTGACGATACCCGCAGGACGCAAGGACGAACTGACCTTCACGCACGTTTCCTACCAGACGGCGACAATTCCCTACGCGACGTATGCCGACGGACATGAACTGACCGTGACACTGAAAGACAAGGTAATCGAACTGGCAGAAGTCGTGGTTGGCAAGAAAAGCAAACCGCATACATTGTCTGGCAAGTCGTGGATAAGGATAAGCACGGCAGGTTTTGAAGGCGATTGCAAAGGAGAGATTGAATGGGGGCCTATCTTCAAGAACCGGAAAGACTATCTACTGACCGACATCATGGTTCCCATCGACAAGTGTGAGTACGAGGAATGCCTGTTGAGTTTCAACTGCTATGAGGTCAGGGACAAGCAATTTATCAACGTACTGAACAAGCCAATCTACCAACGTGTCACACCTGCCGACAACGGGAAACAGCTCTACGTCAGTCCATCGGAGTCTGTCGTATTGGAAGGCAAGAAGAAATACTGCGTCACTATCAGCGTCGTCGACATCAAGGGTAAAGGCAGGCTTTCTTTCCCTGCTAACTTCAAGAGCAGTTACGCCCGCCACAAAGTAAAAGGTAAAATGCGGAAGATCCCAGGTTGCCCGATGATTATCGTGAAAGGATATGAGGTCGAATAAAAACAAAAAACAATGGAAACAATGAAAATTTGGAGCCTTGCTTTTGCGATGCTTGCTGCGTTCTCCCTCGCCTCTTGTAGCAGCGACAATGACAACGAAGACAAAGTGGAACAGGTAACGGTTTATGTGTCTGCCGAGACAGGAACCTACACACCGCTGTTCTCCGACGAACCAGTTGAGGGAATGCTGATTCAAGAAAAAGGAAATACTCGTTGGAGTTGCGTCCACTTTGCAACCATCACGGGCTTTACCTATGAGAAAGGAAAGGAGTACGAACTATTGGTGAAGAAGACTACGCTCGCCAATCCTCCACAGGATTCCTCAAACATCAAGTACGAACTAATCAGCATAGTCTCGCAGAGAAAGGTCGAATAAGAAAACACGTTGTTTCTATGATGTGTCCTTCCCGTTTGCCTTACGACTGCGGATTATACTATATGGTTTACATATAACTCTTACATAGCTTCATCGTGATAAAATGACGCCCCATCTTGAAATTCCAAATTGGAATAACTAGTTTCTGTGATTCAGCCAAAGAAATTCCCAACTTTTTTACTTTCAGGCACTAAAAAGCCCTGCATATTGGTTTGCAGGGCTGTATTGAAATATGCATTGTTCATCGTTCATTTGTCTATTTAACTATATTTCGCCGTCTGTTGGGCGTCCCCCGTCCTCGCCGTATGAGTTACGGCTCGGTCGCTCGGGAATGATGACATTCTTCAAGTGTGAAGCGAACAAGTTCGAGCGCAGTCATCCCGCTATTCCTTCGCTACCATCGTGAAGCCGATGCCGTTCCAACGGAAGGTGAGGGGACGGAGGTGGGGAGTGATGACATCGCGCTCATCCTTAGCGAGATAGGCGGGCTGAAGGGTGGCGGTCATAGTGGCGGAGTCTGCTGAGAGGGCGAGGCGGACGGGATGGAAGGAGTCGAGGGAGCGGAGGGCGGAGTCGTAGGTGGCTCTTAGGCTGTCGGGCGCTGCACCCTCGATGAAAGAAGTGAAAGGAGGAAGGGAGAAGGGGGCTGCGAGGGAGTCGAGGGGCGACCAGTCGGGTCGAAGGAAACGGATATTGGAGTCTTCGAGGCGACGGGGTGTGTCGGGCTCTCCTGTCTGGGCAGTTCTCACGAGGCAAAGGACGAAGGTGGTGTCGGCGGCTGTGGAGTCGGAAGGAAGCTGCAAGGGCAAGAGCGGCAGGAGCTTCATCTCCAGAAGAGAAGCGGCGCTGGTGCGGAAGCGGGCATAATCGGCTGTAAGTGCTTCGAGGGTAACGTACTCGCCAAGGATGTTACGCGCCTTCGCCTCCATATCATTATCGATATAGTCAATGCAGTCGAGCCTGTTGTTCTTCGTCACCATCGGAAGGACGGAATCGGGCATCGAGGCAAAGACATCGCGCATCATGATTGGCTGAGCCGCTATGGGAGCTGCAGACAACAGGAAATAACAGATAATAAATAATAAATGATAAATGATAGGCAAGCAGCTCCGCTCCTTGCTATTGTGTATTTGAATCAACAATGTCAGTCTCATAATTATTATTTCTTATTTATCATTTATAATTTTCAACTTTCAATTCTCAATTCTCATCTACTTCCCAGATACAGGAACACCATACTGAGGAGAACGAGGGCGAGGTCCACAACCTTGTAGCGTAGGTTCTTCTCGTGGAAAACGAGGGCTCCCACGAAAAAGGAGACAAGGACACTGCCGCGACGAATCATGGAGACTACAGCTATCAGCGCCTCGGGCAGAGTCAGGGCGTAGAAATAGACGAAGTCGGCAGCACAGAGGAAGATGGAGATTAGCAGAATGGACCATTTCCAATGGAAAACGTGCCCATTGGCCCCATTGGTCCCATTGGCCCTATACTTCCCAATAAACAACACCACAGCCATCATCACAAACTGATAGAACATGAAGAAGCTCTGGACGACCATGTGGTCGATGCCTCTCCCACCCGACTCCACAGGTGCCAGCAGGAACTTGTCGAAGAGGGCGCTGACGGCACCAAGAGCTGATGCCAGCACCGCGAGGACAATCCATCGATTGTGGCGGAAGTCGATGCCCTCCTTCTTGCCGCTGCGGCTGAGGAGATAGAAGCCGAAGACTGCACAGAGCACAACCACCCATTGATAGAGGTTCAGCCGCTCGCCAAAGACGAGGATGGCACCCAGCAGCACCATCACTGGACGGGTGGCATTGATGGGACCTACGATGGTCAGCGGCAGGTTCTGCAAGGCGAAATAGCCACAGAGCCATGAGGCAAGGACGATGACCGCCTTCAGGATGATATATTTGTGTACTTCCCAACCGCAAACGGGAACATAAAAGAGGGAATCGGGGGACAGGTGTCCCATTGCCGAGAGAACCACGAAAGGCAGGAAGATGAGCGAGCCGAAGAGGGTATTGAGCGTCAGCACCACCACGACATCATTGGCCTTCAAGGCTTGTTTCTTGAAGACATCATAGAAGCCGAGGAGTGCGGCAGAGGTGAAGGCTAGGACTAACCACATAATAGACCCACCCCTCACCCTCCCTGTGAAGGAGGGAGTGGAATGATTTGAAAATTAATTTTGAATGGGTTCACTACTATCGAAGGTATCCACTCCCTCCCTCACAGGGAGGGTGAGGGGTGGGTCTTCATATCTTATATTTACGAGAAACAATCCCCTTGCCGGCACGCTGTCGCCAGCCGCACAGCGGTCTTTCTGCTCGATTACCTGGCGGAAGCCGTCGAGGGTGAGCTGCCCGCGACCTACCTCCATCAGGGTTCCAACGATGGCGCGCACCATATTGCGAAGGAAGCGGTCGGCCGTAATCTCGAAACGCCACTCATGGTCGGAGAGTTGGACCCAACGAGCAGAGCTGACGTGACAGATATTGGTCTTCGTGTCGGTATTCAGTTTGGAGAAACTGGTGAAGTCCTCGTACTCCAGGAGCAGTTCTGCCGCACGATTCATCGCCTCGAAATCGGGAGTACTGACCAGCCGCCAGGAGCGGTCACGAAGGAAAGGTGACTTGCGGGTGTGGACATAATAATAATAGGTACGCGCACGAGCGGAGAAGCGGGCGTGGGCATCGTCTGCAACTGGATAGATGCGATGAATGGCGATATCTGATGGCAGCATCCCATTGAGGCGATAGACGAGGTAGTCTTCTGCCGACTGCACGTCTTTACCCTCTCTGGCTGGAGGGGTCGGAAGCGGTTCTGTCAGATCCACGTGCGCCACCATCATAGCAGCATGCACTCCTGCATCGGTGCGGCCAGCACCTGTGACGGCAACCTCTTGGCGCATCAACGTAGAGAGGGCGCGCTGGAGTACTCCCTGCACGCTCTCGCCATTTGGTTGTATCTGCCAGCCGTGATAGGCTGTGCCGTCGTAGGATAATTCTATGAAGTAGCGCAATGTTTCTGGATTACGTTATTACTGGATTTCGTTATTATGAGAGAGATGACTACCTCTTCACTTTCAGGACCTGGTCGCCCTGACGGACGAGATAGATTCCGGAACGAGAAGGCAGGGTGGTTCCCACATAGCGTCCATCGAGGGTGTAGACAACGATAGGATCCTCGCTGAAGGCCCATTCCAGCTCACGCAGGGCATCGCTGGTGCCGTAGTCGCTCATCTGGATATCATCGATATTGATGCGTTTGTTCTGGTTTCCGGCCTGGGTCTCGAACTTCAGTCGAACGAAGCCTTCGCGGTCTATCTTATAACCGAAGCGGCGCCATTCGCCTGCGGTGAACGTCAGTTCGCTGACGACAGGCATCCAAGTGGTGCCGCCGTCGAGGCTGTAGCTGACCGTGAGCTTCACGCCCGTATCCTTATTATAGAGACCGGCATAGAACCACAGCGAATCGCAGCCACCCAGCTTGTCGTCCTGCATGATAATGGAGCCTCCAATCTTCATACGGACACTGCGGCTGTCGTTGCAATTAGCATCACCCGATGCCAGGAGAGCATTGGTCATCAGCCAGGAAGCTGCATTACAGGTCACGACACCCTCTGCATAACCGCCCTTGGATCCAAGCTCAAAGCTCTCGAAGAAGGACTTGGTGACATCGACAGAGGCCGTCAGGGACAGCACGATATCCTTCACGTCGGGCAACGAGAGTGTCAGCTCGTCCTCATAAGTGCCCTCGTCGGCTGCGCCGCCAAAGCGCACTTGCATCTCTGTCTGCGAGGCGGTCAGCTGTAACTCGTGAACCCACGTCTCGCCATCGGTGCTGACTTCGAAGGGTTCTGGACACGAGACGCTGACAGCGTAGCCGCTGATACCCAGGACCGTAATCTTCACCGTCTGTGGCTGCGAAGGCAGCCCAGGTACGCAAGCGAAGAAGAGTTCTGAGGAAGAAGTCGAGAAGACTGGCGTGATAGCGGGCATATCGACCTGCACCTCGTTGCTGACGAGGCCGGCAGGAGTGCGCACCTCATAGAAATAGGTCGTCGATGCCGCAGGACTCTTCACGACGCAGAAGGTGTCTGCCAACTCCACAGGATAACCCGAGAACGCCTTGCGGCTGCCATCTGCATTCTTGGAATAGACCTCAAGCGTATATTGTTCGCCCTCTGCCAGATGCATATTCATCCACGATGCGGTGAACGAACGGCTGTTGACAGAACACACGATATTCTGGGCAGGATAGGCAGGAACACCATCTATCATCGTCATGTGCAGAGGTGTGGACTGCTCGAAGGAACCTTCTCCACGCAGGACGAGAAGGGCATCATAGACACCCCCAGATGTTGCATTGGAGGTGAGCGTCAGGTTCTTGCCCTTCACCAGTTCCTCTGCGGTCAGTTCTGTTTCCGACATCGCGAAGCCCTCGCCCTCGATAGAAGCTTTCAGACCCGCAGGCAGATTGCGGCCACGCACCTGCACCATACGCGTCATCCCAAGACTCAGAGCCTGCAGGCCGAAGTCCAGAGGAACATCATGCACAGGTACAAAGACTTCCGGCTCTGTGGAAGCCGGATCCACATAGAAGACGAGATCGCTGGAAGCACCCCAAACGTAATCTGCCAATTCAGGCACATCTACATAAGGATTGCGGTTGCCTTGAATGTCGTAAATGACTTCGTTGCGGGCACGCTCGATGTCATCAACGGGATCCTCCTCTGCCCAAGCGAGCATCAGCTCATACACCCAGGGACGCATGGTTGTCCACGAAGACGGATCAACGGTCAACAGTCCCTCAGTTGTCTGCCACTCATCAGTCATGTGCTGATAGGTGGTGGCCATATAGAAATAGGTACGCGCGAAGTCGCCCTTCCATTCATCGGCGGGTTCCCAGGCTGTGATAAGGCTGTCGGCACGATAGCTGCTGCTCTTGCCAACCTTGATGACGCCATTATCGAATGCGATGTTGCCGTCAACAACGCCTATGGGATTATTACTCTTGCGCTGATTGGCAGGTCCGTCTGCTGGATAGAGGTTAAAGAGGTCGCAGTAGGCATTGTTCACCGTATGTCCCCACCAGGAATTCGCCCAGATATGTTCGATATTCATACCGTTGACCGCCTGCAATCCGCTGAATGTACGCTGCTCGTTGCTGTAGCGGTCGCGAACTGAGATGCCATCAGGCAACGTATCGGCAGCAAAGAAGCCGGCCCACGTATAGCCCTCGCCCTTGCCGCCATAAGACAGCACCTGACGTGGCTGCACCAAAGCGTGGAGCGCATTCTTCAGCTCCGCCTTGTTCAGACCTTGGACAGAGCGGACATAATCCAGAGACAATGGCTGCGCCCAGAGGCAGGCCGCCAGAATGTTGGAGAGATATATGAGAACAAGAAACCGTTTCATCGAAGTGCGATTTTCTTTCCATTGACAATGTAAATGCCGCGCTGTGAGGGATTGACACGACGACCCGTGAGGTCGAAGACGTCAGCGGCCTGCATCCGGTTCGAAGCGACGCGGGCAATACCATCTTCCATCTCGATGCTCAACCTCATGTCGGCCTCACCATTGTACTGAGACAGCTGGTCCAGATCGAGATAAGCGCAATGAGCACCTATGGAGCTGTTTTCACTCGTCTTCACAAGCGCGTTATCACTGAGAACGTAGTATCCAGCAGGAACCGTTGTCGCTTCGTAGGAACCAATGAATCCATATCTGTTCACCGGTTGGACGACGTCGGCACTGGTGAAGGTGGCTTTGAGCTGATTCTCCGTTGCGATAAAGAAGTAAGGAACACCGGCATCAAGTCCGTTCTCCTCGTCAAGGAGGAGTGACGTGGGCTGCTGCTCATTGTCCACGCCCATGAGGCTGTAGAGCAGAGCGCCTTCCACAACGGCATTATAGGGCAGGCAGATGGTTCCCCACGCACCTGGTTCCAGATTACCACGAAGATACGGTTCTGGCAATGCGGGCTCAGACTGTTCGATAGTCACATCTATCGATTTGAAACGAAGCTGTTTGTTAGCCTGACAGATGAAAGGATTCATGGAACCCGTCCACGTGATCTTACCGTCCTCAAAGGCATAGCTGGAACCATTCACCATAATCGAAGAACCTGACTTCGAGCCGCCAGCATCGTAGAACACCAGCTTATTGATGGTGGCACCAGAGATAACAAGGACAGACTGATCATAGAAGCGTAGCTCCGTAGTCACCATAATGGGCTCCACAGAGGAGGATGCCTTATAGTAGCTGATGGTTAATCCATTTGCCTTAGCCGTGAATCCAGAGCCATAAGTGGCGTCTAAGGTAGCAGTCCAGGTCAGCTGAGTCAGGTCTATAGAGCCTGAAGTCACATCTGGGTTGTTGGGATTATCCGGATTGTCTGGTTTATCAGGATCATCTGGGTCATCAGGAGTGACAGGATTAACCTCATGCCCCTTGGTGACATCGAAGGCATAGCTGATGCTGTCGCCCCATACATACTCACAGAGCGAAGGATAATCCACAAAGGGGTTGCGGTTCTGCTGCAACTGATAAACTGCCTCGTTGCGTGCACGTTCCACTTCATCGACAGGATCCTGCTTGGACCAACGGAGCATCATCTTCAGGGTCCACTCCTTCAAACCTGGATAGGTGGAGCCGTCGAAGACCTGTGAGGCTGTTCCACCGTTCCAACCGGAAATGCGATTCTCGTAGCAGGTGACCATATAGAAATAAATGCGCGCGATGTCGCCCTTGATTTCGTCATTCGGCTCAAAGCACTGACCTGTGAAACCACTGACGGTGCACGCGCCTACCTTGCTGTAGCCATTGAGGGACTGATAGGTCTCGCCCCGGTTCTCACCAAAAGGCATATTTCCACGGCGGTTGTTGACGTAACCGTCTGTAGGAATGACATGAACGAGGTCGCTCCTCATAGGGCTGGCTTTACCGAACCAACTCTGGGGTACGCTGTGTTCCCGATTGTAGCTATCGCCTTCTTTCTTATACGATGAAGCCTCAGCACTACCTCCTATTTCATAGTTGGTGACATTGGAATACCAGTCGCGTAACTTGCCGTCAGCACGGCGGTCCGAAGTAGCGTAGGCATCTAGCAGACCGTTGTAGCTGATGGTGGTGTGGTTGTTGATGATATTATACAGCGCCGTCTTCAACTCAGCTTTCTTCTTGCCATTCGCGTTGGAGTAGTAGGTTGCAAGGTTCACAGACGTAACTTGCCCTGTGGACGGAGCGACAGTCGCCGAAGACGACTGCGCCCGTACACAGGCAGTACATGCCATGAGGAAAACAGTCAGAAAGACTGTATAAAGAGAGGCTCTTTTCATCATCGTTTACTTGACAACAACCTTCTTGCCGTCGATAATATAGAGGCCACTGCGGCTGAGGGACTGCATACGCTGACCGGCGAGGTTGTAGATGACCTGCTTGCCAACGGTCGTGTTGAGGTCGGCAACACGGGTCTGGCCATCAAGGCTGAAATCAGAGACTGCCTTCAGACCATTCATGCTGAAGTACTGGGTGATAGTGCCACAGATCCATACTTTCTTGCCGAGCAGGTCGGGGTTATCAGCAATGTTCAGTGCATTGCGGGCATCTCCCTTCGGCAACTCTACAGGCAGGAAGACCGTCTCTTCGCCAGCAGTAGCAGCAATAGCAATGTTCGAATTGACAGCTTCGTTTACGCCCAAAACCAGCTTACTGTTCTTCACGGTGCCGATGATGTAACCCTCTACCCAAGCGCCCACCTGAACGGTATCGGTCTTGGCTGCAATCTGGAATGCAAGCACTTCAGTCACAGAATAAGGATTCTCCATCGATGTCTCGCGAGGCTCTGGACCAGGCTGGGGCTCATCACCATCATCAATGTCTGCTGCGGAACGCGGATAGATGCGATAGGTGGTGCCTTCCTCGGTAGCATAGGCTGCGACGAAACCTGTGATGGTGTAGGTCTTCTGAGGATCGAAGGTCAGATTGGTGGCAACCTTGAAGTTGTCGCGTAACATGATTTCGTTGTCACTGTCATCCATGAAGGGTACGACGCGGTTCTCATCCCAGGCCACAGAATCGGTGGTCAATCCTTCGATAGTTACCAGTTCACTCTCAAACTGAGCATAGTTGTTGGTGACATCGGCGACAGTAGCCTTCTGAGGAGTCACTTCGTTATCACTGCTGACAACGGTAAGATCTGTAAAGGTGCAACCAGCAATCTCTGTCAGACCATTGTATAAATAGAGTTCACCAGCAACCGTAACAGAAATCTTGTCACCAACCTTAAAGCCGCTGTTCTTTCCATACAGCATCAGGCCATCGGTGCCATCGTAAACATAAACATTGCTGGAATTGATGTAAGTAACAAGAACTTCCTGGGCATTATAGATAACGCCTACCTTGTCCACCTTGGCAGCTGCCTTGACTTCTGCAATGGTAGCATAGGTGGGAACTTCTCCTATAGCAGTAATACTCGTTGCAATAATGTTTCCGTAGATGGTAGAGGTTCCACTCTTGTAGGCAAAGAAGCCCGTCACTTCCACTTCCTGACCAGAGAAGACAGTACCAAGAACCTCCTGTGTGCACTGGATGGAACCAACGTTCGTTGCGCCTTCAATTTCGAGATTCTTATAGTTTCCGCTAATGGTGAGGGTTCCTTTCACCTTCACATATTTAATAACAGGTTCAGCGACCAACGCATCAAAGGCGCTGCCATCCAACTCTACTGCATCAGGATAAACAACCTCTGCCGTTCCGGTCTTAGTGACTTCTGTTCCTTGTCCAAACTGGATGCAACCACCATATTCTGCGGTAGGTCCGACGACATCCACGACATCACCGATAGCGACATTGGGAGTAGCGCCGAGGAATGCAGTGATATATCCCGTTGCGTCGCCAAGCATTAAACCAGAGGAATATACGGCCTGTACCGTTGCTGAAGTCTCTACTCTATTCTGAGCGCCTGTAGCGATGATTTCTGCTATGGTCTTTTTCTGTACCGTTTCAATAGTGATAACACTCTCTGACACCTGGCTCTTGTTTTCGCCTTTCACGGCAATAGCCTTCACGGTCGTGGTTGTCTCCACTGTGAAGGGAGCAGTATAAGCGGTGCTGGAGGCTGTGGGTTCGGAGCCATCGAGGGTGTAGAAAATCGATGAGCCTTCACCTGCTGTTATCGTCACCTCTTGAGCTTCATAATACGTGCCAGTAGCGGGCTTGATAGTAGGAGCGGCAACATAGTTGGGATCTACTGAACCGTAAGTCACTTCAATCTTCTGAATACGAACATGACCGCTGGTGCCTCCACGGGTAAATGTCACTGACTCTGCGCTTCCTTCCCATGTTCCGACTGCGCCGTCCAATTCGTAACCTTCAGGAGAAGACGATATTTCACCTGCATTAGAAGCACCGGAATAGGTGAGAACAACCTTCAAGATGTTGGAACCCGAAATAATCATCGTATTTCCTCCATAGAGACGCATTCCGGTTCCTGCGTCATAGTACTTAGGTGTGGTAGAACCTGTTCCTTTAGAGAATGTAGCACTAATGGTCTCATCCAACTGGACAGATACACCATCGAAGTCTTGAGCATTAGCATAGCCTTGGTCTAGGGCAACCCATGTGAGAGTTGTCTGTGCATTTGCCATACCGCAAACTGCCAGTACGGCAATCAAAAAAGAGTAGAATTTTCTCATATAAATAATAATGGTTTAAAGTGAATACGGCGCGAAGTTACTGCATTTTGTCCGAATGGCAAAACTTATAGGGATATTTTTTCTGAAAAGAGGGAAAAAGAGATAAAAAAGCACCTAAAAGAAGGAAGAAGACCGCTACCCTCGCGGGCGGCGGCCTTCTTTTTTGCATGCAGCACGAGGCTGCACACTCAATCAACTAATCAATCTAAAACTAATCTAATTTATGCAATGCTTTTTTTAATGTTGTCGTGTTTTACCTGCGTTTGTGCTGTGGTGTTATCTCAAATTATATCAATGTATATGTTTTGCGTATATTATCAGAAGCCGGAGCCACCGAAGTCACCGCCACCGCCGAAGCCGCCACCACGAGGACCACCTCCGAAGCCTCCACGACCACCTTGGCCCTGACGACCTCCCTGTCGGCCTTGCGGCTGGAAGACCTGCAGTAACTGCTGCGGGGTGAGGATTGCTGACAGCTCAGCGCAATACTTCTGCTGGATGTCCAGACGACGCTGCTGCTGCTGGATCTGCTCTGCCTGACGAGCGAAGATTTCAGTAAGTTTGGCTGTTGCCTCCTCGTCAGAAAGGTTCTTGCTGTTATCGTCGTCTCTTTGACGAGCCTGTTGCTGACGGGTGGAAGCGAGTTCATCCTGGTATCTCTTGTAGATGGCTTCAAACTGCGTCTTCTTCTCGCCATCAAGTTTCAGATCCCTGACAAGGCGCTCTGTCTGGCGAGCCATGAACTCCTGACGACGGCTGTCGTCCTGAGCATTGATAGTACTGATGGTGCCAAAAAGGAAGGCAACCAATGCTGTAAGAATTATTGTCTTTTTCATTTTAGTATGAGTTTTTGTTACGAGTGTATCTTTTTTTGTGTGATCACATCCTTATGACACTCGTATGATAAGATGGTTTAAGCGCTTTCGATTTTTTTAGATTCATTAACAGATTACCTCACAGTTATGTGGAAGCAACCTTGCTTCACTTCATACTTCACATAACAACGTCCTTCGGCTCGGGCATCGCGAAGAACTTCAGAAAGTATGAATTTCAAGGTATCGTTCCTCACAACACGTCGCGCATCCTCTCCCGGAGGGGTGACAGTGTGGTAACGGTTATAAGAGATATCGAAAGTAGTGCCAAAACGATGGCAACTCTGTTCTGATGCATTGCCGTTGATACGGCGCAGGCGTGCAACATCCTCCTCGGTTCTGAGTACGCTGGTAACGATAATGGTGTGCAGGGGAACCTGTTTCACTGCCAGCGAATCGAGGAAACGCCGACCAATGTGTTGAAGAAGCCGGCTCGCGCGCGGAACTAAATAAGGAATACTGCTCCGCATGGCCGGGTCGATGACATAGTAGGGATTATTGCCCACGTAAAGTAAATCACGCTTACGCTCCTCTGCCTCCCGGCGATTGGCTACAGGTCGCACGCCATGAGCCCGGGCGGCAGGATATTGAACATCCTGAACGTCAGGAAAACAGTCGTGGTACGAGGGCACACTGCGGATGGAATGTTTGAAGCTGAAATCCAAGTCCGGCAGAGCCACATATTCTGAAAGGGCACCGTCGCGAGGATTCTGACGGAGTACTGGTTGGGGAGGAAGAGGCAGCGAGTCCGTACCCTCGGAAATCTCCAGTAAATCTTCCTCAGAAACGACACCTCCTGACCGGGGTTTGTTAACGCCGGGCGAAAGCAGCCTGATAAAGAACAAAACCATCACTATGATGACCGTCAGCTGCAGAAAAACCTTCTTCTTGAGTTTACGAAAAGCCACTTCTGTCAATTTGTGGCGCAAAAGTAACACAAATTTTCCAAATAAAGTATGCTTTTCCAATAAATTTCACTATTTTTGCCGCGAATTTAAGCAAATAATGTCCGAATGACCGAAAAACATCTCATTCTGGAAGAGGCAGACCCCCTCATTTTCTATGGCGTGAACAATGCCAATATGCAAATGATCAAGGCGCTCTATCCGAAGTTGCGCATCGTGGCACGTGGAAACGTCATCAAGGTGATGGGCGACGAGGAAGAATTGTGTGCGTTCGAAGAGAACATAGAACGATTGCAGAAGCATTGTGCGAAGTACAACAGCCTCGGAGAAGAGGACATCCTCCATATCGTCAAGGGCGAGAAAACGAAGCGCGAGAGCATTAGCGGCGCTATCGTCTTCAGCGTCACTGGCAAGCCCATCACAGCCCGCAGCGAAAACCAGCAGCGGCTGGTGCATGCTTTCGAGACACATGATATGGTGTTCGCCATCGGACCTGCCGGATCGGGCAAGACCTACACGAGCATAGCTCTTGCCGTGCGCGCTTTGAAGAATAAGGAAGTGCGCCGCATCATCCTCAGCCGCCCGGCTGTGGAGGCTGGCGAGAAACTGGGCTTCCTTCCTGGCGACATGAAGGATAAGATCGACCCGTACCTGCAACCGCTCTACGATGCGCTTGAGGACATGATTCCCCGACAGAAGCTGAACGAAATGATGGAGCAGAACGTTATTCAGATCGCTCCGCTCGCCTTCATGCGAGGACGCACGCTGAACGATGCCATCGTCATCCTCGACGAGGCGCAGAACACCACTCCAGCTCAAATCAAGATGTTCCTCACCCGAATGGGTATGAACACCAAGATGATCGTCACCGGAGACATCACCCAGATAGACCTGCCACACTCACAGAAGAGCGGACTCATCGACTCCCTCCATGTTCTGAAAGACGTGGAAGGAATAGCCGTTATACAACTCAACCAGAAAGACATCGTGCGACATAAACTTGTCACACGCATCGTGAAAGCATACGAAGAATACGATAAAACATACAAAAACAATGAAAGCACTAACAAAGACTGAATTCCAGTTTCCTGGACAGAAAAGCGTGTACCACGGGAAGGTACGCGACGTGTACAACATCAACGATGACCTGATGGTAATGGTCGCCACAGATCGCATCTCGGCATTCGACGTGGTGCTGCCAAAAGGCATTCCCTTCAAGGGACAAGTACTGAACCAGATTGCCGCCAGTTTCCTCGACGCCACAGCCGATATCGTTCCTAACTGGAAGCTTGCCACTCCCGACCCGATGGTCACCATTGGTCTGAAGGCCGAAGGCTTCCGTGTGGAGATGATCATCCGCGGCTATCTTACCGGCTCTGCCTGGCGCGAGTACAAAAACGGCTGTCGCGAACTCTGCGGAGTCAAGTTGCCCGACGGCATGCGCGAGAACCAGCGTTTCCCTGAACCCATCATCACTCCGACAACGAAGGCAGATGAGGGTCACGACGAAAACATCTCCAAGGAGGAAATCATCGCACAGGGAATCGTCAGTGCCGAGGATTATGAGGTAATGGAACGCTACACACGTGCGCTCTTCCAGCGTGGCACAGAGATTGCTGCGAAGAAAGGACTCATCCTCGTCGATACCAAGTATGAATTCGGCAAGCGCGACGGCAAAGTAATCCTCATCGATGAAATCCACACACCCGACAGCAGTCGTTATTTCTATGCGGAAGGCTACGAGGAGAAGTTCGCGAAAGGCGAGCCCCAGCGTCAGCTCTCGAAAGAGTTTGTGCGCCAGTGGCTCATCGACCACAACTTCATGAACCGCCCTGGCGACGTGATGCCCGAACTGACCGACGCCTTCGTTGACAGCATCAGCGACCGATACATCGAGCTCTACGAGCACATCGTCGGCGAAAAATTCGTCAAGGAAGAAACAACTGAGGACGTTGCAGCCCGCATCGAGAAGAACATCACTGCCTGGCTGAAGAAGTAATGCACCACCAGGAATCCGTCATCCCCTACCCCACAGCCAGCGGACCCAAGCGCGAGCAGGTGGAAACGATGTTCGACAACATCGCCCCCACCTACGACCGCCTGAACCACTCGCTATCACTCGGCATCGACCGTCGATGGCGCCGCAAAGCTATTGATGCGCTGAAACCGTTTGCCCCTCAGACGATACTTGATATCGCAACAGGAACGGGCGATTTCGCCATCCTCGCTGCCCAACGGCTGGATCCCGACCGCATCATCGGGGTGGACATCAGCGAAGGGATGATGGACGTGGGGCGCGAAAAGGTGAAGACGGCAGGATTGGACAACGTCATCTACTTCATGAAGGACGACTCCACAGCCCTCTCCTTCGATAAAGAAACGTTCGATGCCGTCACAGTCGCCTACGGAGCCCGCAATTTCGACAATCTCGAAGCGGGACTCAAGGAGATGTGCCGCGTGCTCGTTCCTGGCGGACATTTAATGCTGGTGGAACTCACCACCCCTCCCCGTTTCCCTATGAAGCAGCTGTTCGGGTTCTACTCCCACACCGTAATGCCCTTCATCGGACGGCTCGTCAGCCATGATGACAGCGCCTACACCTATCTTCCTCAATCGATGGCTGCCTTCCCCCAAGCCGAGATTCTGGTTCCTCTCCTGCGCCATTGCGGCTTCAGCGATGTGCAGTTCCAGCGCTTCACCTTCGGACTCTCAACCATGTATCTGGCAACAAAATGAAAGAATACGGTCTTCTTGGCTACCCTCTCGGCCACTCCTTCTCACGCGCGTTCTTCTTAGAGAAATTCGCGCGCGAAGGAATCGACGCCGACTACCTCAACTTCGAGGTGCCTTCGGCAGAGATGTTGCTGCAAGTTATCCAGGAGCACCCAAACCTCCAGGGCCTCAATGTGACCATTCCTCATAAGAAGGCTGTTATCCCCCTTCTCGATGAACTCTCTGACGAGGCACGCGCCATTGGAGCCGTCAATGTGATTCGCATCACCCGTGAGCCTGTGGATTGTGTTCCCGGCAGTTCGTCCGTCGAGTCGCCCCGCCACTACCTCAAGGGCTTCAACTCCGACATCATCGGCTTCATGGAGAGCATCCGCCCCCTCCTTCAACCATACCACCGACGCGCCCTCGTGCTCGGAACCGGTGGTGCCTCGAAAGCCATCTGCCGAGGCCTCGAGAAACTCGGGCTCGAATGGCGTTACGTCTCAAGACAACGCCAACTCTCCCCTGGTAGTGAACGCCCCTCTGGTACTGTGCTCGGAGACGTGTCAGCCGAATCCCCCATCACTTACTCCGATGTCACCCCTTCCCTCCTTGCTGAATATACCGTCATCGTCAACTGTACCCCCCTCGGAATGCATCCAAACGTTGACACAGCACCACCCCTCCCATACGCAGCCCTGTCACCCCGCCATCTGCTCTACGATCTCGTCTACAACCCCGAAGTCACAGAGTTCATGCGCCAGGGGCGCCGTTTCGGAGCCACCGTCAAAGGCGGACTCGAAATGCTGCATCGCCAGGCCGTAGCCAGCTGGGAGTTCTGGAACGGGAAAGATTAAATAATGTGAAGCAAAGGTCACCTGCACCCATTTCTGACATAAAAGGAAAAAACAAGCCAATGAGAACATTCCTCTCCTGCCTAAAGACCCTGATAAGCTCTACACGCCTCGTGGCACTGGTGCTCATGATGTGTGTCGCGCATATTTATGCCCTCACAGCTCTTGCCGCCACCTACACGCCCGACAACCTTCCCATTCCCTACCTTCAGGACAAGACACAATACGTCTCCAATCCCGATGGCATCCTCTCCCAAGCCACAGTGGATTCCCTGAACCTCTGGCTCGGACAGATGGAAGCATCACATGGCGTACAGACCGTACTCGCCGTCGTGGAGCGCATTGAAGGAGGTGAGGCCTATGATTTCAGTATGGCACTCGGACGCAAATACGGTATCGGTTCAAAGGAGCAGAACAGCGGACTCATCATCGTGCTCGCCACAGAAGACCGGGCATACTACATTCTTACGGGCCGCGGCCTCGAAGGAACCCTGCCCGATGCCATCTGCAAACGTATCGAGAACCGGCAGATGCTACCTTCCCTGCGTGAAGGCGAATGGGACGAGGCGATGCTTAATACCGTTCGCGCCATCACTCAATATGTCGATGGCGACGATTCCCTCGTAGGTTCCTCGGACTTCGATGACGACGATGACATTGCCGCACTCATCGCCTTCGTCGTCTGCATGTTCCTCGGTTTGGGGCTCATCGTCTTTGGTATTTGGTACGACAACTACAAGAAGTCCTACTGCCCCAGTTGCCACCAGCACAAGATGAAGAAAATCAGCGGCTATACCACCAAGAATAGTCTTCTCGGCATACGCTCGCACCACGATACCTACCGCTGCACCCACTGTTTCTTCACCAAGGAAATACATTGGGACGAGAACCTCAACAGCGGCAGCGGTGGAGCTGCCGCAGGCGGTGCCCTCGGAGGCAGTTTCTTCGGTCGCGGAGGAGGCTTCGGAGGAGGAGGTCATTTCGGCGGAGGCTCCTTTGGAGGAGGAGGTGCTGGCGGCCACTTCTGATCAACCATACATTCGCCCTATTTGTTCCAAAAAATATTCAATAACCCCAAAACCATAACAACAATGAAAAAATCAACTATTTACCTCATCATCGCTGCTGTCGTCGTCCTCTTCGGCTTCTACGGCTGCAAACAGTACAACTCCATGGTCTCTCAAGACGAGGACGTTTCACGTGCATGGTCTGATGTAGAAACCCAGTATCAGCGTCGCGCTGACCTGATTCCCAACCTCGTGAACACCGTTAAAGGCTATGCAGCCCACGAAAGCGAGACCCTGCAAGCTGTGGTCGAGGCACGCACAAAGGCTACGCAAATCACTGTAGACCCCGAGAACCTCACCCCTGAGAAACTGGCTGAATACCAGGCTGCTCAAGGCGAAGTAAGCCAGGCCCTCGGACGTCTGCTCGCCATCACCGAGAACTATCCCGACCTCAAGGCCAACGAACAGTTCAGCGAGCTCCAGGCTCAGCTCGAAGGCACAGAGAACCGCATTGCCGAGTCCCGTCGCCTCTTCAACGAAGCCGCACAGCAGTATAATGTCACCGTTCGCAGTTTCCCCAACAATATCTTCGCCAACCTCTTCGGCTTCGGCGTCAAGGGCAACTTCAAGGCTGACGCTGGCGCAGAGAAAGCACCAACCGTAGAATTCTGATGGACAGCAAGCAACGTTATATGGCGCGTGGCGTCTCTGCCGCAAAGGAGGACGTCCACGCTGCCATTAAGAACATCGACAAGGGCATCTTCCCGCAGGCCTTCTGCAAGATCATCCCAGATATCCTTGGAGGCGACCCCGAGTACTGCAACATCATGCACGCCGACGGAGCCGGAACCAAGTCCAGCCTCGCCTACGCTTATTGGCGCGAGACAGGTGACCTCAGCGTCTGGAAAGGCATTGCACAGGACGCCCTCATCATGAATACCGATGATCTCCTCTGCGTGGGAGCCGTCGATAATATCCTTGTCAGCAGCACCATTGGCCGCAACAAGATGCTCATTCCCGGCGAGGTCATTTCTGCCATCATCAACGGCACCGACGAACTCCTCGCCGAACTGCGAAATATGGGCATCGGCATCTATGCCACAGGAGGCGAGACAGCCGACGTGGGTGACCTCGTGCGCACCATCATTGTCGATAGTACCGTCACCTGCCGCATGCGCCGCGCCGATGTCATCGACAACGCCAACATCCGCCCGGGCGATGTCATCGTCGGCCTCGCAAGCTTCGGACAAGCCACCTACGAGCATGAATACAACGGCGGCATGGGAAGCAACGGACTCACCTCCGCCCGCCACGATGTCTTCAGCAAATACCTCGCCGAGAAGTACCCCGAGACCTACGACCATGCCGTTCCAGAGGAACTGGTTTATAGCGGCCACTACAAACTCGACAGCCCGGTCAGCGATTCGTCCACCGATGCCACTTCCCTCTCTGTCGGCCGCCTCGTCCTCTCGCCCACCCGCACCTACGCCCCCGTAGTCCGCCGTCTCCTCGACGAACTCAGGCCCCGCATCCACGGAATGGTGCACTGTACGGGCGGAGCCCAGACCAAGGTCCTGCACTTCGTGGGCGACAACTGCCGCATCATCAAGGACAACATGTTCCCCGTCCCGCCCCTCTTCCGCATCATCGCAGAGGAGAGCGGAGCCGACTGGAGCGAGATGTACAAGGTCTTCAACTGCGGCCATCGTCTCGAAGTCTACGTCAACCCCGAGGACGCCCAGCAGGTCATCGACATCTCCCGTTCGTTCAATATCGACGCACAAGTCGTAGGCCACATCGAGGAAGGACCTCGCAGCCTCACCATCCGAAGCGAATTCGGAGAGTTCAACTACTGAGGTCCTCTTAGATAAGACCTAGCCGGCTCCTCGACAGGACGTAACGGCCTATTCGACAGGACGTAGCGGTTTACACGATAAGACGTGACAGCTTACCCGAAAGGACGCAACGGGCTACATGTATATACGTATCCGCTTTTATGTATATACGTAACCGTCTCCACGTATATACATCTTCGCCCTGATGTACAGACAAGCGGGCCGTGCCTCCTAAACGCAACGAAGTATAGAGACTCGTGCAACAAAGTATAGTTACTCATGCGACAAACTATAGTTACTTGCACGAGTCTCTATACTTTGTTTTTTACGGCGATTCATTTCAGGGTAACACATCGCTCATCAATTTGACATTGAAGCTATAAAACAGCTTATCAATTCAGTAACCTTGCAAGGCTAAACAAGTGACCTTTCGCCCGCTCGCGTTATATTAATAATGTTCGCGCGCGAGGCATTTGACGCGCGTCAACATTCTCGCGCTTTTTTGCGGTTTTTTGGTAAAAAAGTTGCGAAAACGTTTGGCGGTTCGGAAAAATCGCCGTACCTTTGCAGCCGCAAACGAGAAAGGCACCCCTGACTCCGTCGGGGCTGTGGCCTACGCTCGCTCCTCTCGGGGAGCCCTGCGGTTGCAGGAACGTCGTTCTTTGAAATACTGACAACGAGACAAGTAGTACAGGGAAGTACAGTAAGTACAAGAAGAAACCGTCATTTCTGACATGCCTGGTCAACCTCTGTCGGATGTCCGTCC
>Ga0310696_10003206_pt1 | contig 20672 bp, 11 predicted proteins | sample AusTroGonzalo_MG_4_FD_203885 | JGI IMG/M metagenome (GOLD analysis project Ga0310696, IMG submission 203885) | Bovine rumen microbial communities from tropical cattle in Woodstock, Queensland, Australia - Gonzalo_02 (v2) (version 2) | ecosystem: Host-associated > Mammals > Digestive system >... | reverse complement strand
CAACGATACAAATAGTTAAAGTAGACATCATATGTGTATCATTTGCGTTAAACCAGATTCCATTACATCGTCACCTCCACTACGTGCTTGCCTGCAGAATAAGGAATAACGGTACCGTCGATGGGCTTGCCGTCAACCACAATCTGCTTCACGCCCTTTTGTGCGCCGTTCGGATGGATGGTGATCTCGTAGTCGGCCTCGCGGAACTTACGCTGAACGGTATAGTCGGTAGCTGTCTCTGGCAGACAAGGATCGATACGGATACCATCGTAATCGGGCTTGATACCGAGGATGAACTCCGAGACAGTGTACCACATCCAGGCAGCAGTACCTGTGAGCCATGAGTTTTTACCCTCACCGGGTTTGTAGGCATCCTTACCGGCTACCATCTGACAGTTGACGTAAGGCTCCACCTTATGCAGCGTCTGGTATTTCTCCTCCACGTAAGAGGGCAGAATCTTAGCGTAGTGGCTCCAGGCATCGTTACCACGACCTGCCAAGCACTCACCGATGATGACCCAAGGATTGTTGTGGCAGAAGATACCGGCGTTCTCCTTGTAGCCCTCGGGATATGAAGAAATCTCACCGTATTCGTAGATATACTTGGTGAAGGCAGGGTTGTTGAGCACCATACCATGCTCGCACTCGAGGTACTTCTTACAGCTGTCGAGGCTCTTGGCCACCATGCCATCCTCGGCACCGATCTCGGCCATGGTACACCAGCCTTGACTCTCGATGAAGATCTTGGCTTCCTCGCACTCGTTAGAACCGATCTTACGGCCATAGAAGTCGTAGGCGCGCAGATACCACTCGCCATCCCAACCGTGCTTCTTCACAGCCTCGATCATCTCATCCACGGCCTTCTGCATGCGTGCAGCCTCTTCGGCCTTACCAATCTTCTTACACAGGGCTACGTAATCCTTACCTGTTACTACGAACAATCCTGCAATCATCAAACTCTCGGCCTTGGTGCCCTCGCTGACGTTCTCGGTAGTCTGGAAACTCTCGTTAGGATCCCACGAGAAGCAGTTAAGGTTGAGGCAGTCGTTCCAGTCGGCACGACCGATGAGTGGCAACATGTGAGGACCAAGGTTCTTGATGACGTGGTCCATCGAGATCTTGAGGTGCTCGAAGAGGGTAACCTCAGAGCCGGGCTGGTTGTCGAAGGGTACCATCTCGTCGAGAATAGAGAAATCGCCCGTCTCCTTGATATAAGCCACGGTACCGAAGATGAGCCAACACGGGTCATCGTTGAAACCGCCGCCGATATCGTTGTTACCGCGCTTGGTCAGTGGCTGATACTGATGATAGCAACCACCATCGGGGAACTGTGTCGAAGCGATATCGATGATGCGCTGACGGGCACGTGGTGGAATCTGGTGAACGAAGCCCACGAGGTCCTGGTTAGAATCGCGGAAGCCCATGCCACGGCCTACACCACTCTCGAAGAACGAAGCCGAACGCGAGAAGTTGAAGGTGACCATACACTGGTACTGGTTCCAGATGTTGACCATGCGGTCAAGCTTGTCATTTCCCGTGCGTACCTTATATATATTAAGAAGGGCATCCCAGTACTCACAAAGCTCAGCGAAAGCCTTGTCGACCTTAGCGGTACTATCAAGTTCTGCGATAAGGGCGTGAGCCTTCTTTTTATTAATCATCTGGGGTGCCTCAAACTTCTCGTCCTGCTCATTCTCGATGTAGCCAAGGAGGAATACAAAGTCCTTGCTTTCGCCAGGCTTCAGCGTGACTTCGATATAGTGCGAGGCGATGGGACTCCAGCCATGAGCGTGAGAGTTGCGGGGCTTACCCTCCATCACAGCCTGAGGATCAGCAAACTCGTTGTAAAGGCCCACAAAGGTTTCGCGATCGGTATCGAAGCCCTGAATGGGGGTGTTGACATGATAGAACGCATAGTGGTTACGGCGCTCGCGATACTCGGTCTTGTGGTAGATGGTGCTTCCCTCTATCTCAACTTCGCCTGTCGAGAAGTTTCGCTGGAAATTCTCCATATCAGTAGCGGCATTCCAAAGACACCACTCCTCGAAAGAGAAGAGCTTCAGGGTCTTGGTCTCAGAAGACTCATTCTTGAGGGTGAGCTTCTGTACCTCGGCCCACTTCTTCAGTGGAACAAAGAATAGCACACTAGCCTCTACGCCATTCTTACGACCTGTAATGCGAGTGTAACTCATACCATGACGGCACTCGTAGAAGTCGAGTGGCGTCTTACATGGTTTCCAGCCCGGATTCCAAACGGTGTCACCATCCTTAATATAAAAGTATCGGCCTCCGTTATCCATGGGTACATTGTTATAGCGATAACGAGTGATACGACGGAACTTGGCGTCCTTGTAGAAACTATAACCTCCAGCAGTGTTGGAAATCAGTGAGAAAAAGTCCTCGTTGCCCAAATAGTTAATCCAAGGCCACGGTGTCTGCGGGTCTGTGATGACATACTCGCGATGCTGGTCGTCGAAATGACCATAACGTTTTTGTTGTTCCATAGTCATAAATGCTTTATTTTTTAGTTTTGAATACGATGAATTGAAATAGCTTTAGTATTGTTTGCCTGACAATATTTTGAAGCTGTGCTTCACTCCATTCTCATCGATATACTGTTCGATGACGATACCTTGGTGCTGATTGGAGTCCGTCAGACGACGGCCAGAAAGGTCGTAACTCCTCTTTTCTTTTGCATTGCCGATATTCATTTCATGGATACCTGAACCAACCTCAGTAAACTGCCAGGCATCTACGTAGAAATCGGTGGCAGCGGTCACAACAAAATAGAAATTATTCTTAACACCTTTAAATTTGCCGACAGGGACATCGAACGTCTGCTCTTCCATCTCTGTCGAAGAGAATTCAATGGTGGTTACTGTGGTGCGGCTACTAGAACCGTTGCGTAGTTCAATCGTACCAGTTCCTTTGGCACGAAGTGTGAATTTCTCGGCACCAGTCCCGCCATAATCTATACCGCGAACGTTAATCCAAGAACCAGCCCTCATTTTAACCTGCATATTTTCCGATGCATCGTTACCCAGGGCACTGATTCTTCCATTCTTTTTGATATTAGTAAAGTCTTCGTAATCCACACCGCCACAGCTGGCCATGGTTTCGGCCTGCTGCCATTCGTAGGGGTTCAGATTCTTTATTTGCGTGACACCCTCAAGGTTGGGGGTTGCCTGATTGATTGTTGCCTTTTCCTCGTTTACAGTTACCTTGTTCACACAGATGGAACGGAATATTCCACAATCATTATCTATGATACCAGCTTTTCTCCAGCTTTCCATCAGGGGAGCGCCGTGGTAGATGTGATAGTACTTACCCTGGAACTTCTGCAGGTGCGAGTGGTTGTTGTTTGTCCCCATGCCAGGGTGAGGTCCATAGACTCCTTTATAGACCCAAGAGTTGGGGTCCATAGGATTATCAGAAACCATATAGCACATGGTGCAGGTATTGGGCTTCGAAACACTGATACCGTGCTCTTGCTGGTAGGCGTTCCATTCAGCATCCGTTCGTTGTGCCCAGTTAGAACAATAGGTATAGACGTATTTGCCACCGATAACGTTCAGCTCGTTGGCCTCGAAGTGGTAGGGCGCATGTATTTTTACTGCCGAACCATCTATTTCGGTCATCGAAGGCTTTAGCTTCACAATACGAGCTGCTTCAGGCATGATCTGACTGGGACCAAGACCACCGAAAGAAAGCCACCCCACACCATTGTCGTCGATAGTTACACCCGGATCGAAATTGGCATTGGTACCTTGAGCATTAGCTCCCGGCGTGTCGTAATTGACCATTAACTTTTTGTTAGGCGATTTCCATGGGCCGATAGGCGACTCAGCTGTCAGCACACCAACACCATGACTGCTATTACAAAAGTAAAGGAAGAACTCATCCTTGTCATTGCTGTCATTGTGACGCCAGGTAACAGATGGTGCCCACGATACTCCGAAACCTACATACCATGGACTTGTCACCCACGAAGCACAGAGCTTTTTCGCATCAATGGTGCCATGGAACGTCCAGTTCACCATGTCGTCGGTCGAGAATACCACAATCGACTTGATGTCACCATAGGAATTCTCACCTTTTTTGCCATTCGCAATAAACTGCTGGTGGTCGTTCGAGCCGTAAACATACATACGTCCGTTATACTCCAGTGCGGTAGGGTCAGCACAGAAAACGTTGGCACTAATTGGGTTATTATTACCGCTTCCTTTATAGTCTGGAGCTATTGATTGGGCATTCGTTTGCATGCAAGCCGCCATAACAGCGGCAGTTAGGAATATTTTTTTGTACATCTTATAATAATAAGTTTTCGTTTTCTGAGTGCAAAGGTACGATTAAGCGAGGAAAAAACCAAAAGAATTTTGAGTTTTTATTTTGTGTTTCACTAACTTTTTCGTACCTTCGCGGCACGATGGAGTTTAGGACAAAAGTAGAAACGGGCCAGGCCGGGTTCCAGATAGGTGCCTGCGAAGAAGTACTGCTAGTGGGTTCATGCTTTGCTGGCGAGATGGGAGAACGTTTTAAGAGCAATGGTTTCCCGGTAATAGTGAACCCCTTTGGCACGATGTATAATCCTGCCAGTATTCTGCATACACTTGAGCGGTTGATGGACACAGAAAGCGATTCTTCATTCTTCGCTTTTCACCCTTCACTTAAAACGGTATTCCTGACACTGGGCACCAACCATGTGTATCGTCTGAAGGAAACAGGAGAAATCGTAGACAACTGTGAGAAGCGTCCTGCCGCACTATTCAAGGAAGAGGAGTTGACCATTGACGAATGTGCCAACTACCTTAGCAAGGCCGTTGAACTGCTACAGGCCTGCCTGCCCGATGTACAGGTCGTGATGACTGTAAGCCCCATCCGCTATCGCAAGTACGGTTACCACGAAAGCCAGCTGTCGAAAGCCACACTGTTACTCGCTATCCAACAGCAAATCACAAACTTCAAATATCAAAATTCAAAATTCAAAATTCACTACTTCCCCGCCTACGAAATCGTGATGGACGAGCTGCGGGACTACAGATTCTATGCTGCCGACATGCTACACCCTTCGCAGCAGGCGGTGGACTACATTTGGGAACGACTGACGGAATGGTGCTTCAGTCATGAGGCCATTGTCTTCATGGACGAATGGCGCCCTATCAGGCAGGCACTTACTCATCGTCCCTTCAACCCTGAATCGGAGGAATATCTGCGTTTCATGCAACAGACACACGAACGCTTGGCGGCATTCAAAAAGAAATACCCCAAGCTTTCAACTCTAAACTCTAAACTCTCAGCTCCTACTGACCTGTAGGCCTTTCTTTGAGAGCGTCATCTCAACAAAGCGAGCATTGGCATTGGGCGGCTGACTGTTGAGCGTCTGCTTGATGCGGGCTGCGGCCTCGGGATCTTTCGCCACCATATAGAGATAGCCGCCACCACCAGCACCAGGCAGCTTATATCCCAGACATAGGTCGTCGATGAGGTCGGTGATGTGGCGCACGCTATCAGGATTAGTACCACTGTCGATGAGCTGGTTTTGTTGCCACGTCTTACGAATGAGCTGTCCCATTAGCTGGAAGTTCTGACGCTGTATCGCCTCGAACATATCCTGTGCATGAGCTTTCATAGCGCGAAGCTGACGAATCTCGCCACCATGGTTGAGGAACATGCGACGCACTATCTCCGCTAAAATTTTCTTTGCAGTCCGCGTGATACCCGTATAATATAATAGATGGCACTGCTGATATTCCGGCTGAGTATAGAGGTCGTTAGGCAACCAGCGCACCAGAGGATTTTGGTCGAAGCCACGCTGCGTTTCCAGCAACTTTACGCCTCCCAAGACGCCTCCGAATTGGTCTTGCCAGCCGCCTCCGGTCGTTAGCAACTGTTCAAGTACAAGGGTACGTTTGCCTATCTCATTTTTATCCCATCCCAATCCGCAGAAATCACTGACAGCTCCTAACACAGTAGATGCAAGAATGCTCGACGTGCCCAGTCCGCTGCCTGCGGGAATGGCCGAAAGCAACGTCAGTTCTATGCCAGCACCGAAGTCTTGCAACTGTTCGCGCAACGAGCCAAAAGTCTGTTGCGAGAAGCCAGGCAGGAAGCCTGCCAACGCCAAAGCAGCTTTGGGAATAGAGAATGGAGACCCCACCTTATTATATGCTGCCAGCTGTTCGTAGGTTTCGACTACTTCGATGGCTCCCAAGTCGATGCTGCGCAACACGATATGAGGTGTCGGACAGGGCTTGACGTATGCCTGCAAGGGCGGCTGTCCGTTCAGTTCGATGGCGATATTCACCACCGAACCACCTTCCATCAGACAGTAAGGCGGGGTGTCCGTCCAGCCTCCCGCCAAGTCAACGCGCACAGGCGAACGTCCCCACACGATTTGGTCACTCTGAACAGCCAAATGGGGAATTTCAGATAATCCGGAATTACCAGCCAACAGGCCATCGCGCAGCAGTTCAAAAGCCTGTCCTTCGTTTCCACGGAACATAGCATCGTGGATGCGTGTCATCAACGGAGCCGCATCGTCAACAGGCTTAGGCATGGACAATTGCAAGCGGTTGAACTCGTGTGCAGCATCGTCAAGGTCGAGCTGATAGAACACCGAGTGCTGCCAATTGCGGGCCAATGCCATCCAATTCTGTTTTCTGAATGTACAACGCTGTTCAAAAAGCCGTCGCAGATTGGCACGCTCTGCCAGTTCATTGCTATTCACAGCCTCGTCAATACGATAGCGACGAACCTCGTAGTCGCTCTCACCTACAGGCACCACGTCGATGCACTCACCAGGTTCCAGCGTGACGTCCCAATCGTTTTCCGGAACGCCCGTCACTACATTGTCATGAGTAAGCGTCCAGCGCGGACCCACAAAACTATTTTCTATCCAAATGTTGTAATTCTGTTCTGTAAACTGATAGTTCGTGATGGTATTTTGTGTAAAAATACTGGGGTGCGGTTTGCGGTCGTGGTGCATAATGTCGCGTTGGTCGTTCACAACATTCTGAATGGCAACTGTCGAGGATATCATCTCACGGGAAGTGCCGAAATGATAGAACTCTCCTCCGGGCAGCGGAACGACTGCGACACGCAGTGTCTTCAGTTCCGGGTCGTCGATAGTGGGGTTCGTACCTAATGCACAACCGAACTCCGAATAGAGGTCGTATTCCTTCATGGAAGTTCCTGAGGCAGATTGCAACACCACACTTCGATCTTTAGTCGAAGAACCGCAGGGAGCAGTACTTCGCTGCATAAGCAGGCGCACGGCCTTGTCGCTAAGCATCCAGATGCCAATATCAGTCAGGTAGAAATGATCTTTGAGCAATTCCGTAAGCTTGTCTGTTGACGGTTTCTGCAACATCTGTTTCAGCACGTTGGGTGTGCGGCGGTCGCTAACAAAAACTCCATGATTTTTAGCTACGGAAGCATCAAGCCACAAACCATAGCAAACCACATCTGCATCAGGAATTTCACCAAGTCGCTCGGCTGCACGGATATACACGTCGCCACTGACAACCATAGTAGTCAGACTTGCAGGGGCCTGTTCCATTATACGCTCATAGAGCGGCAACTGCAAATCCATCAGTGTCTGCGACAAACGCTGACCACGTTCCCAACGGAATACAGGGATAGGCGTCAGCACTTTTCCGCTAACTGCATAGGCAGGTAGTCGCTTGCTTTGACCGCCGGCATGCAGAATAATGCAGCGCTCACCATTTAGCCACTGTTCGGCTTGCTGGAGCACCCACACAGTACCTCCACCCGACCCCAGCCGATGACCTATGGGATCACAGGTACAAAAATACTCGTCACGCGAGAGTCCCGTTACTTCATGAAAACATTCAACCAGATTTGGAGGCAAAGAAAGCAGCTTTTTCATCTTACCCTTTTTACTCTTTTACCTTTTTACCTTTTTTACGGTAGGCACTCCATCCAAGGTACAAAAGAATTAACAACAGTACGACATAAGCCGAATAGGCTATCGTCTCTGTGCGGTCGATACTCTTGGGGAAGAAGCTGAGCACCACTTCGTGCTTGCCAGGCTTTACCTTCAAGGCGCGTAATACATAGTCGACACGTCCCAATTCCTGTTCCTCTCCATCTACAGTGGCCGTCCATCCAGGATAGTAAATCTCAGAGAATACGATGACACCACCCTTGTCAGAATTCACCTCATAGGTCAGCAGGTTAGGCTCGTAGGACTTGATGTTTACCACGCTCAGCGTGTCCTGCACAACGGCATCGCCGAGCACATCACGGAACTTCTTGTCTGCTACAGCTTCGTGGCGCAATGCCAAACGACCAGTCATCTCCAACTCTTCGTTGGCAGTATCCACATAATTCACCTTGTCAACGAACCAAGCATTGCCATAAGTGTAAGGATTCTCAAGAGGCACTGTCTGTCCGCCTTGCAAGGGAAGAATGAAGTATTTCGTATTCAGCATGTTCAGCACAGGGTAGATGCTGTCACCATTTACCTGGGTCATATCGCCTCCGGCCTTACTGACTGCATTGTACACGCCACGGATCTCGGGATCAATATGGGCATCAATGAGTTCCTGATAACGACGCAACTTAGCGGCATGGTATCCGCCAATGCTCTTCAAGTAGAATGATGTCTCGTTCTCATTGAAGGTCGACGTAGCCAGATTCAATACACGATAGTCGAGCGACTTGTCCTGCAAAATATGATCAATTGCTGCCGACTTTTGGATAGGTTGTTCGCGCACACTGGCCGACACGAACAGTTCGTCGTTCAGGTAACGCTTGTTTACTGTCCACATATCCACAAGACAAAGTACCAGGATAATGCCCACGGCATATTCCTTCTTCAGCTTGCCATAGCCCATAGACAACAGGATACCCGTACCTGCCAGAATGATGAGGAACGAGCGCCAACAATCGGCTGTAAACACTGCCAGACGCATCTCCGTCAGATTATTCACCAGCGGAGCCAGCTGATCAGCAGGAATCTGACTCAGAGCCTGTGCCTCGCTCGAACTGATGAAATCGCTAAAGAACATCTTAGGCAGCATGGCAAACAGCAATGCCATGCCAGCAGTCAGTGCAAACGATGTGTAGAGCCATGGGGCTTGTTTTTTCAACACCTGGGGATCATCGACGATTTTCTTCAGAGCCAACATAGCCAATAGGGGTATGGTAAATTCTGCAATGACAAGAATCGATGACACCGTTCTGAACTTGGCATACATCGGTATATTGTCGATGAAGAAGTCCGTAAAGGGCATAAAATTCCGTCCCCACGACAAGAGAATGGACAATATAGTCACAGCCAGCAATGCCCACTTCAGGGGACCCTTCACAATAAACAGGCCAAAAATGAACAGCATCAGCACAAAGGCTCCCACATAGACCGGTCCCATTGTCATGGGCTGCTCACCCCAGTACTGACCTATCTGCTGATAGATTCCCTCATACTCAGGAGCTGCGTGTTTCATGGCCGTTTTGTTTCTCGACATAGGCACCGAGGCACCACCCTTGGTGTTAGGCACCAGCAACGTCCAAGTCTCGTCAATGCCATAACTCCACTGGGTGATATAGTCGCGGTCCAGTCCACTCGATGTCTGGTTGCCAGAGTTTTGCTTGACCAGTTCACTCTTGCCACGCATCGATTCCTGACCATATGACCAGGTGTGATAGAGGTTCGACAGATTCAGGCTGATGGCTATCAAAGCAGCCATCACACAAACACCAGTGGCTTTCAGTAGGTGTATATAAGCCTTCCGCCGTACGCCGTCAATCATAAAGGCAATGATCATTGCCAGCACAATGAACAGATAGTAATACGTCATCTGCACGTGGTTGGCCATTATCTCGAGGGCGCCAAACAGAGCCGACACTACCAGACCCCACAGGTATTTCCCCTTATAGGCCAGCACAATGCCCGCAATCATCGGGGGCAAATAGGCCAAAGCAATTACCTTCCAGATGTGTCCTGCAGCAATGATAATGAAGAAATAGCTGGAGAATGCCCAGACAATGCCACCCAGCATGGCCAGATACCAGCGGAAGTCAAACGCTCTGAGTAGGATATAGAAGCCCAACAGATAGACAAACACGTACCACACATTCTCGGGCAGCCATAAATGGTAAGCCTTCTCGACCTTGGCCAGTGGCTCCGTACTGTCATACGAGGGTGCAATCTGATAGGTCGGCATACCTCCAAACAAAGCATTAGTCCAACGCGAACGTTCACCAGTACGTTGATAATACTGCGACACCTCCTCGCCCGCTCCCAGACCTGCCGACGAATCATGACGGAAAAGGATACGTCCCTCAATATCAGCGGGGAAGAAATAGGCGAACGATATTACTGCAAATAACACTACTGCCAGCACATCGGGCAGCCAAAGTTTCCATTTATTCATGTTTTTTCTCTATTTTTGCGTGCGAAATTACGAAAAAAATCGTAACTTTGCAAAAATAATCAAAGAAAGTTGTATGAAAATAGGTATTATAGTAGCAATGGACAAGGAGTTGCACCAATTACAGCAACTCTTCAGCGGTTCAGATGTGTTGGTTCAGAAGTGTGGTATCGGTAAGGTTAATGCAGCTTTAGGCACGCAACGCATGATCAACGAGTTTCACCCTGACTGCATTATCAGTAGCGGCTGTGCCGGAGGTAACGGCGATGACATCCACATTCAGGACGTGGTAGTTGCCACTGAAACGTGCTATCACGACGTATATTGTGGCAAGGCTATCGATGACACCACTATCTATGGGCAGGTGCAGGGCCTCCCCGCACGCTTCGCTTCAGACGCCCATTTGCTGCGAAAAAGTATGGAGTTGAAAGTTGAGGGTTTAGAGATTCATCCTGGCCTGATAGTTACAGGCGACTGGTTCGTAGACTCTAAGGAAAAGGCACGTGAAATTATTGGTCACTTCCCCGAAGCATGCGCCATCGACATGGAAAGTGCGGCCATCGCCCATACGTGCTATGTCAACAAGGTGCCATTTATCTCCTTCCGGGTAGTCAGCGACATTCCCCTGCGCGACACCGATGCCTCGCAGTATCATGACTTCTGGGACACCATTGCCCGACATTCATTCCAGGTTACAAAGACTTTTGTAGAAAGTCTCTAGGCATCGGCAAACTGACGTCCGTCGGCAAGCACCACCTGTAACTTCGTGTATTCCGAATGAAAATCGTTTTTCAGTCGGTCCAGATAGCGTCGACATTCCCAATGACACATGGGCAAATCATGCAGCAAGCAGTTGCCACATGTCTCAGGAGTCGTGGCGGGAACTTCCTTCTGCGTCAGGATCCACTCCAGGCACTCGATGGTCAAGCCTCGCATGTCCTCCACGCTGTACGTCCCCGTCATGATGATGTACATACCCGTCAGACAACCCATCGGACCCACATACACTACGTCGTCCTTCACCCTTGAATTGCGGAACCATGTAGCCATCAGGTGCTCCAAGCTGTGCATGGACGCCGGTGCCACAGCGGGTTCCTTGTTAGGTTCGGTAATACGCAGGTCGTAAGTAGTAAAGCCCTTGTCCTCGCGCGACACATAGATACCCGGCTTCAGACGAGTATGGTCTATGGTAAAACTTTGTATTACTTCCATAAAGTTTACTGTTTCGCCGCTTTTTTCCTTTGGTCGTGGTCGAGGATAATCTTACGCATGCGCATAGATTGTGGTGTAACCTCGACGAGTTCGTCCTCCTTAATATACTCGAGACACTCTTCCAGCGACATGACAACCTTGGGAATGATACGCGCCTTGTCGTCGGTACCAGAGGCACGGACATTGGTCAACTGCTTAGCCTTGCAGACATTGATAACAAGGTCGTTGTCGTGGACGTGTTCGCCAACCACCTGACCCATATAGACATCTTCACCTGGGTCAATAAAGAACTTTCCGCGATCCTGCAGTTTGTCGATGGCGTAGGCAAAGGCATTGCCCGTATCCATCGAAATCATGGAACCGTTGACGCGACGTTCTATCTCACCCTTGTAAGGCTGATATTCCTTGAAGCGATGAGCCATGATGGCCTCACCCTGAGAAGCGGTAAGCACATTGGTACGCAAACCGATGATGCCACGCGATGGGATGTCGAACTCAATATTAGTGCGCTCACCCTGAGACTCCATCGAGGTCATCTCTCCCTTACGACGAGTGACCATATCAATCATCTTCGAGGCAAACTCCTCGGGGACGTTGATGGTGAGTTCCTCGACGGGTTCACACTTCTGAGCGTCAATCTCCTTATATATTACTTGGGGTTGTCCTACTTGCAATTCATAGCCCTCACGACGCATGGTCTCGATGAGCACGCTGAGGTGCAGCACGCCACGACCAGAGACAACCCACTTATCGGTAGAGTCCTCGAAGGGCTCTACATGCAGTGCAAGATTTTTCTCCAACTCCTTCTCCAACCGGTCGTTGATGTGACGTGAAGTAACGTACTTACCCTCCTTGCCGAAGAATGGCGAATCGTTGATGCAGAACAGCATCGACATCGTCGGTTCGTCAATGGCAATAGGTGGCAGGGGCTCAGGATTCTCGACATCACAAATGGTATCGCCAATCTCAAATTTCTCCAGTCCAATGACTGCACAGATATCGCCACAATCCACCTGGTCGATACGGCTGTGACCCATACCGTCGAAAGTGTGCAACTCCTTGATTTTCGTCTTCTCCATCGAACCGTCGCGGTGGGCAATGGTGACCTGCATGCCGTCCTTCAGCTGTCCGCGATGTACGCGTCCTACGGCAATACGACCCGTATAGCTCGAGTAGTCCAACGAGGTAATCAGCATCTGGGGTGTACCCTCAATCTGCTTGGGGGCGGGAATGACCTCGATAATCTTATCTAACAAATAAGTAATGTCCGTAGTGGGGTTATTGTAGTCCTCACCCATCCAGCCGTTCTTGGCAGAGCCATAGACCACGGGGAAGTCCAGTTGGTCTTCCGTAGCGTTCAATGAGAACATCAGGTCGAACACCATCTCGTAGACCTCTTCTGGACGACAGTTAGGCTTGTCGACCTTGTTCACCACTACAATGGGTTTCAGACCAATCTGTAGGGCCTTCTGCAACACAAAGCGTGTCTGTGGCATAGGACCCTCGAAAGCGTCGACGAGCAGCAGACAGCCGTCGGCCATGTTAAGCACGCGCTCCACCTCGCCACCAAAATCGGAGTGGCCCGGAGTGTCGATGATATTGATTTTCGTTCCTTTCCAGTTAATACTTACATTCTTCGATAGAATCGTGATGCCTCGTTCGCGCTCCAGGTCATTAGCGTCCAACACCTGGCTCGACAGGTTCTGTCCCTCACGGAAAAGATTGCCTGCCAGCATCATCTTGTCCACAAGCGTCGTCTTGCCGTGGTCTACATGTGCAATAATTGCAATATTTCTGATATCCTGCATAAAATAAGTATGTATAATCGGGTCTCGCAACCGAGAAATTCATTTTTCGGCTGCAAAGGTACAACTTTTTTCGGAAATATTTGGTTTTTATTCAAAATATTCGTACCTTTGCACCCGCATTTCGGAAAATCCGAAGCATTTGATGACGTAAACCGCCCGTGATTAGGCAGGGGAAGCGTCTGAAAGATGTCATTGCAAACTTATAATCACAATTAAACATTATGTATTTAGATCAAGCAAAGAAGACTGAGATCTTCGGCCAGTATGGTAAGAATGCCCAGGACACTGGTTCAGTAGAGAGCCAGGTGGCCCTGTTCACCTTCCGCATCAAGCACCTCACCGAGCACCTGAAGAAGAATCACAAGGATTTCGGCACCGCTCGTGCACTGACCAAGATGGTTGGTCGTCGTCGTAAGCTCCTGAAGTACCTCTACAACAAGGACATCAACCGCTATCGTGAACTGATTAAGGCTCTCGGTCTGCGTAAGTAATCCGACGGTAGACGGACTTACAAATAAAGGCTCGCTGAAAAGCGGGCCTTTTTGTTTGCTTGTCGTTATGCTTCGAGGTCTTTCATTTCGAGGGGTATCCAGAACCAGAAGGTGGAGCCGATGCCCTCGTCGCCCGTAACGCCAATGAATCCGCCACACTTTTCGACGATGGCCTTGCAGATGGAGAGTCCGAGACCTGTGCCCTGAACGAAGTCGTTGAGTTTGACAAAACGCTGGAATACGGAGTCCTGCTTGTCTTTGGGAATTCCTGTTCCCGTGTCCTCGCAATAGAAATAGAGGCCATCGACCATACTCTCGTTTTCCTGACATCTCGATTCCTTCCTGTAGCCGACCTTAATATGTCCCTGGTGAGTATATTTGACGGCATTGGTCACGAAATTGGTGAGCAACTGCTGCAGTCGTCCCTTATCGATATGAGCCATACACGACGTATAGGGGTTAACCTTCTGGAACTCGACACCCGGCTCCTGCACGCGCTGTGCCAGTGTCTGGCAGATGTCGTCGAAGACGCACGACACGTCAACGGGTTCCGGTTCGATGGCCAGTGACTGTCCCATGCTGGAAGCTTCAAGGATATCGTTGATGAGTCGCAGCAACATGTCACAATTGTTTCGGATGATGCGGATGAACTCATGGCGTTCTTTGCTGTCCTCAACTACTTGAAGCAGTCCACTGAAACCTACAATCGCATTGAGCGGGGTACGGATCTCGTGGGTCATATTGGCCAGGAAGGCAGATTTCATGCGTCCGGAATCCTCGGCACGGGAGCGTTCCTGGCGTAACTGCTCCTGAGCCTGTATAAGGGCGGTAACGTCACGCGAGATGCCAAAATATTCGCTGAGTTGTCCGTTTTCGTTGAAAATGGGGAATCCATAGACATCGTACCATGTGGGTGTGTTGTCGACTGGCGTGCGGTCGAAGAGCATCAACGTGTTGTAGGCCTTGCCTTGTTGCATGGCGTTCTGTATCTCGGCCATAGCTTGCTCACGGGATGCATTTTGGATAGACTGAATGTACTCCTCAATGGTCTCCGTGTACTCCGCCTGTCCTGGGATGCGCATGAGGGTGACAACATTCTCGACTGGTCGGTAGCTCCAAATAAATATCTGGCATTCCTCCAACAGGTAGCCAAGTTGTTGTTCGTAGTGTCTGATAGCTTCGTTAATCGTTTGTAACTTACGGTCGTGTTCGCGCTGTTCCAGGTACATATCACGCTCGGCAGACACGTCGCGAGCTGTGGCGATATAGTAGACCAAGCGGTCGGTATCATCGACGATGGGGCGTATGCGGGTCTCGATATAGGTATCAATGCCCAAAGTGGGGAAGCACAGGCGCCGGCAGACATGAAGCAACTCGCGGGTACCTGGGAATAAGACACCCTGATAGCCTGGCTCGTCGAACAGCGACATCTTTCGGAAATACTGCTCGTTTTTATCGTCCATATGCAGCAAGTCGCGCATCTTCTGGTTTACATCGAGCAAACGGCCTTTGGGATCGTAGAACGACATGGCGATGAGGTTCGTGTCGAAAATTCTCCGGTAGCGGTTGGCCAGCAGACGGTTGTGCCGCTCTTCCTCCAGTTCGCGGGTGATGTCGCGGCCGCTATAGACGATGTGCGTGGGTTTGCCATTCTCGCGTTCAATCATAGCACCACCCAAAAGATCAATCCATTTGGGCTCCTCATTTGTCCCCATATTCACACGATACTGGTACTCACAACTGTTGAAATCACCCGCCTTCATGCTTTCGTTCAGGTTGTGCAGCTGAACGGCCTGACCTTCGGCCATGCGGTCCAGGAAGTCCTGGGCGGACATCGGGTCGACGGGCAGCAGATGGCCATAGTAGTTGTGCAGCATATAGTTGCTGAGGTCAAGCTCGACGACAAAGTATTCTCCCATGTTCAGCGCCTTGTCCATCATTTTGTGAATGTCGTTATTCTTACGGACAGCAGCCTTGACACGCGATGCCGTCAGACGGCTTAGCAGGAATGCAACAGCCCCCAAGATGGCCAGGCCCACAAGGATCATGATAGCAACAGGCGACTCATCGTCGTGTATGCGATCAGGATGGAACCATTTGTCGTAAATGGGCTGCAAATCGCCAACCTGTTCCAGACGGGTGTACTCGTCATCAATGATGTCGACAATATCCTTGTCATAGCCGATGATTCGCAACTCACCGGCAGGGATGTCAATTCGGTCAAGCACAAGACTGTCAAAATGAAATTCCTGGATTTTGCGCTTAATAGGTTCCTCTCCCCAAATGAAGTAATTGTAACGTTTGTTACGAACAGCCATAAGTCCCTCCTTCGGAGAGCAATACTTGATGCCGAATGACGAGTCACAACGTTCCTGCACCTGCCATGCCGCATAGTCAGCACGCTTGACGAGTATCGTGTCGCCTTTCAACAGATTGCTGACCTTTCGCAGAGGAGGAGTGTTCATGTGACGGGCTGTGCGCAGATTATAGTAGTTAATGTATTTCTGAGTCGTAACAAACGGACGCTGATTGTAGAGATAGGACAAGGCGTGGATGAGATCAGCATCATGGTGCTCGAACATCATGGTGGCCTCATGCCACTCCTGCATCACAAACTTGTGAGGAATATTCAGACGGCTAAGAATCAGGTCAAGAACCTCGACATTATATCCCGACGGCTGGCCGTCGGAATCAAGGAACTCAAAAGGTCTGAAGTCCCAGTCGCAGACGATGGTCAGCGGGTGATTCTCAGTATAACCATAGTCCCCCTTGGCCTCAGCTGGAGAAGCAAGGCAGAGGCAAAGGAGAGAGAGCAATATGTCGTAGAATCGTTTGTTCATTGTGTGGTCACATTATATTTTTTCTTACCAGCTCACCGCACTTGCTGGGTATGGATATCCAAATGTTGGTGCCCGTCACGGCATCGGACTTAATGCGAATCTTGCCTCCCATCAGCCGGACAAGCTCATAACAGATGCTCATCTCGAGACCTGTACCGTTATTGTGTGTACGGATGAAGCGGTCGAAAACGTGCGGCAGCGAATCTTCAGGAATGCCACCATCCGTAGCATGAACGGCTATGATGAGGTCTTCGCCTGTATAGTCGCAGCGTACGCGAACCTGCCCTTCACGCGTAAAATAGGCCGCATTGGCTACGATTTGCTCTATGACATGCCCCAGGTTCTGTTCGTCAACCTCGAGTACCAGGTGTTCATAGGGATTCTCGACAGAAAGTGTGACACCTGGCTGCCGATGCTGAGTCCACGCTGTCTGACAATGTGTCTCGAAAGTCGGACAGATGTCAGTCATCTTCAGTTTGAGTTCTATCATCTGTGCATCAAGACGCGACAGGAAGAGAATGTCGTTGATAAGAGCCAACAGGTATTCAGAATTATCGCGAATTTCACGGATAAACAGCTGCTCTTCTTCCGCAGTATGGTCCTGTTCGAAGAGATCGGCAAATCCTACGACAGATGTCAACGGCGTACGAATCTCATAGCTCATATTGTGTAGGAAGGCATTCTTCACCGTTTCCACCTCCTGAGCCTTAGCGGTCTCCTGGGCTAATTCCTGTTCCATCGCTATGAGTTCGCTGTTGTCACGACACATGCCGAAATAGCTGACGACCTCACCGTCGGCACCTATCGTGGGGTAGAACGACACATGGAGACAGAGCGCTTTACCGTCTTTGACTCGGAGCGTCGTCTTGAGCGTCGTGTCGATAGGCTGGCGCATACGGTTGTCCATAGCATTAAATCCTCGCTGGGCCTTTCGCTTCGACTCGTCGTCGAGCAGGGTAAGACAGCGTGCCTGGGTGAGTCGATACTGCTTGCGACCAATCTGACTATAGATGACCATCGTATGCGTGTCAGGCGAATAGTCAGTCATGCGCAAACCTCCGTTCTGCAACACGAAGTCGATGTTGCGGACATATTTCTGCATCTCCCTGTTAGCTTTTTCGAGCTGTGCCACATTCTGGCGCTGCTGGTTGTAGGCCCTGGATGTTTCCGTCACATCGCGTCCCGTGCCATAGACAGCCAACAATTTTCCTTCGTCATCACGCACAGGGACGAGCTGGAGTTCGTAGAGCAGTTCCGGACGCTGCAGGAATTTGTTCAGCGCACGGTCGTCAGGACCTTTGAAAATCTGAGTCAGGTAAGTGTAGTCCATGTTCTCTATGCTCACATCGTCCATTCCCAGCACCTGCTGAAGGGTAATCTTCGACTGAAGCACCTTGTCAAAATTTCCCTTGAAGGCAGATATTGCCTTCTTGTTCATGCCGATGATGACGCCATGTTCGTCGTAAGCCACTGTATCGACCATCGACGACTCGAAGATATACTGGTAGCGCAGCATGGTGTCCTTGACCTGTTGCTGGCGGTGTTTCTCGTCGGTGATGTCACACATGGTACCAATGAGCACCTCAGGCTGGCCGTTCTTGTCACGATGCAACACGGAAATCTCAGTGGTGTAATGGCGATGCCCCATAGGTGCATCCGGCCTGGTCTGAATCTCAAGAGTGACCTTCTCCTTCTCCTGACGGGCCACCTGTTGCATGGCTTCACCGACACGTTTATTATCTTCTGGCGTCATAGGCATGAAGAACACGAAGGGAGAGACGCCCTCGGCCTCCATATTTGCATCCACATCGAAACGCGTGATGGTTTTGTTTTTCAACACATAGAGGAAGATGCGCACATGACTGGTCTTCAGAATCAGCGACAGCCTGTCGTTACTCCGTCTGACATCCTTTGTCATTCGCTTCTCGTATCTGCGATAGAACAGATAGTAGCCCAGGAAGAAGAGAGTCAGCAACAGCATGGCAATGACGGTCTGCCAAATCCAGCCAGGCACGCCCGATTCCGTGCGTTCAGGATAGAACCACTTGTTCTGGATGGCCTGTAGACGTCCTGAAGCATTCAAGCTGGAGTAGACGCTGTCCATCTTCTGAAGCAGGTTCAGGTCGTGCATCATGAACTTATATTCTCCATGCGGCACATTGACGGGTTTCAATTCCAGATCGTCAAACTGGAACTTCTGGAGGAGCCACTTCAGGCAGATGGTATTCCACACAATCCGGTTGTCGGGATTGTTATGAATGAACTGCACGGCCTCGCGCATGTCATCATAGCCAATGGCATTGTCGCCCCACCCGCGCTGTACCATGAACATGTGGCTGAAACTTCCCGTGTGAACGATGACCTTATTATGGGCCAGATCCTCATAGGTATTGATAATCCGGGGATCGTTCTTTCTACGAAGCACGCTATGGGTGAATATCTGAATCACCGATTTGCCGTAGGTGCCATAATCGTCGTGCAAATGGTCATCCATGTGTATCTTCAGGTCGCAACGTCCGGCCTTCAGGTCCTCCAGAGCCTCCTTGGTAGGTTTCAGCTTGATGACGTACGGGATGTCGAGTTCCTGGAAAATCATCTTCAGCAAATCGACATTAAATCCCACCGCCTCGCCATTTTCGTTCAGAAAGACATAGGGCCACAAGTCCCAGGCATCCTCATAGACCAGGGGATCATCCTCCGTATACGCCCTGACAGAGTCCGTCTCTACAGCAGCATGCGACAGATGAGAACATGCAAAAAGTCCAATGATCAGGAGAATCCTATATATCTGTTTCATGAGGCTGCAGGTTTTTCTTTCACTTCACGTACCTCGACAGGTATCCAGAACCAGAACGTAGAACCTTGTCCTACCTCACTCTCCAAACCAATCTCACCGCCACACTTCTCGACGATAGCCTTACAAATTGGCAGTCCCAAGCCCGTACCCTGCACATAGTCGTTGAGTTTGACGAAGCGTTCGAAGATGGCTACATGTTTGTCCTTGGGAATTCCCGAACCCGTGTCCTCGCAATAGACGTATACTCCCTGCTTGCCACTTCGCTCCTCCAGGCGGTATCCGATACGGATATGACCCTGATGGGTATATTTGACGGCATTCGTTACGAAATTGGTAATGACCTGATTGATGCGGTCGCTGTCCAGCCTTGACTGCAGCACTGCATAGGGATTATCCGTCTGGAACTCGACACCCGGTTCCTGCACACGCTGAGACAGCGTCTTGGCCAGTTCTTCGAATTCCCGTGAAATATCAATGTCGTGGGGAATGATTTCCATGGCGTTGGCATCCATGTTGCTGAGCACCAGAATGTCGTTGATGAGTCGCAGCAACATGTCGCAGTTGTTATGAATGACGCGAATCATTTCGCGCTTGTCGTCAGGAGAATCGATGGCTTGGAGCAGGTCGGTAAAACCGACGATGGCATTCAGCGGCGTACGGATCTCGTGAGTCATATTGGCCAGGAACACCGACTTCAGACGTCCGGAGTCGTTGGCACGCTCCGTTTCGCGCTTCAGCTGTTCCTGCTTCTCCATCATACCCGAGATGTTACGTATCAAACCAAACGCTCCCGTTAACTTCCCGTACTCGTCGTAGGTTGGAATGCTGTTTATCTGGTTCCACACGTTCCGTCCCTCAGCGTGGAACACGGGTAGCATCTCGGACACAAAGCTCAAAGGATGAGCGAAGTAGGTATACGGATTCTGGAAGCCCATCTTCACTTCCTCGGGTGCATTGACAAAGAAACTCGACACTTGGTCAAAGGTCATTTCCTGTTCCAGCGTATCCAGGCCCTTGAAGAATCTGAACTTCCTGTCTTCGAACGTTGCACGCCAGGCTCGCATGTCGCAGGCCTCCATCATGTAGCGCAACTCCTCCTCATAGCGCATGATTTCCTCATTGACCTTTTG
>Ga0310696_10003205_pt1 | contig 20673 bp, 14 predicted proteins | sample AusTroGonzalo_MG_4_FD_203885 | JGI IMG/M metagenome (GOLD analysis project Ga0310696, IMG submission 203885) | Bovine rumen microbial communities from tropical cattle in Woodstock, Queensland, Australia - Gonzalo_02 (v2) (version 2) | ecosystem: Host-associated > Mammals > Digestive system >... | reverse complement strand
GTGTGCAGGTTCGAGTCCTGTTCTGGGCACAAAAAATCCCGCGCAGGTGGTGAAATTGGTATACACGCTACTTTGAGGGGGTAGTGGTCGCAAGATCGTGTGAGTTCGAGTCTCATCCTGCGCACAAGGGTTGAAAATCAATAAGTTACGCGTGAGACGCGTAAAAATCGACCCAAAATCTGCCCAAATGACTTTCACGGATGTGGAAGTCATTTGCCGTTAATAAACATTGTTTAACTTTTTTTCTCCCGCCAATCAGAAAAGGTTGGCGGAAGAAAAAAAATTACTATGTTGGTTCAAAATTTTGGAGCCCTAAGGCAATTTGTTCCCGCAGAGCTCAAACACAATTCCAAAGGTTGGTACATTGAGTACTACAAACTTAACCCTATCGTTCAAGATTTAGAGCGCGTTCGTATTATGATGAACCGCGAGCGTAAACGCTGCAAAACTCTTACCGAGTTCAAATTGCAGGCCAACGCTATTATTCTTCAAATCAACAATCAACTTGCTGCAGGTTTTATCAATCTTCAGCAAAACATCCCTGCATACGGAATCGGCACGCAGCAGGAAAGTTATTCCGGAGATAACGTCCGTTATTACACTCCGTTGGAGCAAGTAATTGACCTGTATGAAAAAGATCGCTGTGGTGAGTTGAAAGAAACAACTATGCGCAGTTATAGTTGCTTCTGTAAACAGTTTAAGCAATGGGTGCATAATAACTGTCCATCTATTGCCGCTTCCGTTTTCTCGCAGACACAAGCAAACCAGTATATGGAGTTCGTGTTACTTGGCAACAACTCGAAAGGCAAGAAGTCTGTCCGCAAGAAAATTAGGGAAGATCGCGTGAGTCCGCGTACGTACAATAATAATATAAAGCTTGCGCGCGCGTTATTTAGTTGGGCAATGGAAAAGAGTTATGCTCGCATCAATCCATTTGAACATCTCAAGCAAAAGAAAGCGCAAGGTAAAGATCGTACCATTATCCCCAAGGAAGTTCGCGACCGTATTGTAGCATACTTCCAAGAAAAGAACCCTGCATTCATCATCGTCATGCAACTGGTATATAAATCCTTCCTGCGTCCGGTTGAGATTACGCGCGTCAAAGTTGAGCAGTTGAACTTCGAGAAGCATTGTATCGAAATGAAAGGCTCGCAGAAGAAAAACGGCAAAGATCATAACTGCCGTATGGATGATAAATTGGAAGCCTTGTTACGTGACCATATACGCGGAGCCAAACCGGATGATTTCGTCTTTGGTGCCGGTACATGGAAACCGAGTCAGACTCCTGCTGCTTCACACTCATTCACTATCATCTGGGATCGAATGAGAGAAGCGTTAAAATTGCCGAGAGAATATCAACTCTATTCTCTACGTGATAGCGGAATTAACAATCTATTGAAAGCGGGCGCAACCGACTTGGATGTTGTTCAGATAGTTGGTCACAGCGACCTTAGCATGACTTTCCGCTATGCTAATCACATTGATGAGAGCCTTATTGAACGTATTAATAAGATAGCTCCAGAGTTCTAAATTTGCATAGTTATACCACGCTTTTTAGGACGATTAGACCAAACGAACATCGTGAGAGTTCGTGTAAAATATAGGTCTGACGCCCGAAAAGCGTGGTATAATTGTTTAATACGGTTTCGTATTTCTCCGATTTTTCGAAAAAACACCATTTTTTCGCTATTTCCAAAAACCGAGGAACAACAAGTAATTACAAGGGCTGAGCCCACTTTTTAGTACTCATTTTGTTCCGGTTTTCGCTATTTGTCCGGTCTATAAAAACGTAAATCACTGTAAATAAGCCAGATAGCGACGAAAGATAGCAAAATCTTTCGTCTTTTCCCTCTGGAGAGCCCCAACCGCCCTGCTATATCGGCTCATTTGAGTGAGTCTTGCAAAGCGGAATATGCAGACGCAAATTTCAAAATTAGGACGGCTCTCGCCCTCAAAGTAAAGGTCTCCGATATTTCAAAAGTGCCAAAGTCTGCACGCGTTAACATTTTCAAAAGTCTGCTTGCGCTCGCGCGCCTTTGAGGTCTTGCATAATAAACAAAACACCGCACGTTTCATCACGAAATGTGCGGTAGTGGCGATAACGGAAACCGTAAGTCTGGCAACTTATTATACGAATATAATTGGTAATACGTCACGCATATTGGGAATTAGATACAATCTAATCTATAATGCTTGATTGAATGCCTCAAAGTTCTGTGGTGAGCGAGGACGGCAATAGACAGCAAACTCAATCGTATGGAAATAATGGAGATAATCAGGAAGGATATTCGCGTAGGCTTGTGCTACGACAGAAGGATCGTTTTTGAATGCCCCACAACCAAAAGCACCCAGAATAATCACCTGTACACCATTAGCTGCAGCAGCGGAGAGAATCTGTCTGCCACGTCTCTCATGGAGCGCCAGCAGTTCTTCTGGCGTAATGTCCGGTGCGCTATCTCCGTCGGAGGGATTATAACGATTGGACGCTTGTTCGCGGAGCGTCGGTGCAGCACAAGTGATGACATCCACAGCAAAGGGTTGAAGCAGAGGTTGGTAATCATCGTCCTTAAAAATGAGGATGTCTTTGGTATAGATGATATCGTCGTTATGCAGCGGATTGCGTGCCTTGCGGTGCGGGGCATAGAACGCATCCCACATCGATTCGTCCTTAAGACACGGATAAAGCGTTGATACACGACACAGACATTCCTCTTGTGCACTGGCTCCGGAAGTTACACCACCGCCCGGGTTGGTTGAAGATGCAAAATTGAGTACCGCAGTTTTAAGTCCTTGCTCAACATAAGGACGCGCTGCTTCGAATGAACGGTTTTTAGTGACAATGACCTTTGCCGGTTCCGCATAGGGCGGTTGGGGTAAAGCGATTGTTGTTCCTTCGGCAATGAATTGCTGCGAAGCAATACTGCTTGCTACGGATTGTTGCAAACTGCTGTCGCCATCTATACGCGACATCGAGTCCTTGAATACGGTGATTAAGAATGCGTGTTGTTTCGCGTTAAAAAACATATGTAGGTGCGATTTTTTTGATCAAAAAAATATTTTTTAATCGAAAAGTTATTGACTTTCTCAAATAAAATTGTATATTTATTATAGATGGTACAGAAACTATCAAGGCCTAAGTTAGAGCCTGAAAGTGGTGATACCAAAATCCATTATACTATAAAGGATTGGCGTATTACGTTTCATAAAGGCGAGTTTCCTAAGTAGGAAACACTTAGTGGAGTTGAAGGACACTCTATAAATCAGTTCCTAGTAATGGCGGAGGTCGTTCTCCGCCATTATTTTTAAGATATTTTACTCGCGACCCTTTTGTTGGGCGGCGATGAAATAGCGATTCATCTGCATGGTGAACTGATCAATCTTGACGAATAGTGGTGGAGGAAGGAATCCTGCTCCGCTGGCAAACTCATAGGCATTGATGAGTTCTTCGTCATCGTCTCCTACAGAACCTCCGTCTCCACACCACATGCTACCATCTGCCACTTCAAGATAAGCAGAGCCAAAGGTCTCTTGCGTCAATTCTTTTGCACGCGTATATGCTCCTGCAACCTTGACAAACGCATTGGTCACTTCCTCGGGTTCTCCTTCTCCTTGGAAGGCATACATTCCGAGTAATTCAAACTGAGGTCTTACCTCGTCAATAATGGCTTTAACTTGTTCGTTGTAAGTCATATATTCTAGATTTAAGATGGTACACTTGTAGCATTACACAAGCCTTTTAGTTTTTAACATACGTTACTGTAAAGGCTTTACAACGACGGGCTTCCTGACTGATTGCCTCAAGTGAGTATCTTGAGATTGGCTCGAATATATCCAGACCACGTCCAAGAACAATATCCCATCCGTTATTCAGCTTAATACATCTATCATGATCAGCATTGAAATTGTACTCAAATACAATGCCTGATGCTTGTAATTCGGATGCCATATCATCAAAGATATCTATCATCTCTGGGATTTTATCATCGTCATTTTGAGTAGAAAGTACAATGTGCAAATCCTCTGGATGTTCACAGGTATCTTTCAACATTTGTATAAAGGAGAGTAAATTGTATATCTGATACGGTAAGCGTATAAACGGATCAGTAATCTCTACTTGTGTAGCTGTGCGTACGTAATCACCAAAGAGTTTGTAATAGGAAATACCACGTTGATTCTCTCTGACATCGAGTTTATGGGCGACGAGTTCGGGCTGCCGTTTGGGAGCAGGCTGAGCCGGCGTTTGCGAGAAAGCAGGAGTTTCGGCAGGAATGATACCACCTGTTTCTTCCACCATGCCATTATCAAGACGTTCAAGGGTTTCGACGTGAACAGTTTCTCCGTTCTTGCGATTGGTATATTCAAACTTAGCGGGTTCGGCTAAGAAGGTCTCATCGATGATGTAAAGTTGATCCTTAACACGTTTGCGTCCTTCGGCTGCAAAGTCCACGAGTTCGATTGCTTCCGCATCAGTGTATATACCATCCGGATATAGGAGTTTGAGCATACCGGAGAAAGTCTTACGGATGGCAAGGTGGTCACGTTCCGAGAGCGTACCCGAGAACTGGGCATATTTGCTGAGTTCAGCCGAAAGATCTCGGTTTCGTAATTCGTGGAGGATAGCGGAAATGTAATCGGTGATAAGACCGAAGCCTTTGGAGAAGGAGTCTTTCTTGAGCATCTTAACCTCCCATCCCGGGTTGTATAGGTGAATACGATCAAGGAATGCACCTTTGATAAATCCGTTAGGAATACTCTCAAAGAGGTGCGAGTTCTGTAACATATAGTTAACGGTATGCTTCGTATTTCCCACGAAGACCATAGAAGCAGATGCCTCGTGACTACCTTTGCCTCGGTTGAACGATTTATTGGCGAGATAGTTCTGCATGGTGTCTACCATGACAGGATCTACTGCTTTGCCTTTCTGCTGTTCGTATTCATCCCAAGCGACGGTGTCCCAATAACCAACGAGACCGAGTTGCTCGGTATTTCCGGCCATGCGCACGAAGAGTCGTGCAGAGGTGACATCACCACCGGAAACGAGTACTCCATAAGGAGAGAACTCTTGATAGACATGGGACTTGCCGGTGCCTTTAGGACCAAGTTCCATGAAGTTATAGTTATTCTCCACATAGGGTAAGAGTCGAGCGAGAACGATGAATTTCTCTCGGCGGTTGAGGTTAGCAGGATTGAGGCCTACTGTTTGGACAAGGAAATCTATCCACTCATCGGTGGTGAATTCTTTTCGCTTTTGGATATAGTCATCGAGCGATATGTTGGATATCTGAATAGGTTTCAACAAGCGGATGTCCCAACGCGTAGGCACATCATCTCCACCAACATAGCCGATGGTAACAATACTCCACACACCATTTCCGGAAAGGAGTTTGGGGTTACGATTCACTATATCTGCACTGAGTGGAACGCGGGTGAGACCGAGGTTGGCGAAAGTAGCCTCATAGCAATCCTGTCGTTCATTGAGTGTAGCCGATATCTTATCGATGATACTATACTTGCCGAGTTGCTTAATCTTACCTTTGATGACTTCCGCCTCGGCTCGGTTGATATAGTTATTATGGATAATATCCTTCACCTTTTCCACCCCTGCCCTAATCTGTTCGGGATCATTGGTGGCACAGTATTGCCCCAACAGATACTCAAGAACATAGGTGGGAACAGGCAGACCACCTTTAACTTCAAACGCGAGGTCTTTTCTAACGACCTTGCCGGCGAAAGTATTGATTACTTTGTTTTCCAGTGCATCCATATTAGAATTCGTCTCTTTCGATGAGTGTTTGATTGATTACCGATTGTTGGATAAGGGGATTGAGTTGATCCTCTTTATCGTATATACGCAACTCCAGATTGCTGGATTGAACCATCGTATTGAGTGTAAGCGTGAGATTAAACATACGAGAAGCCGTCAGTTCTTCATCATGGGAGTTGAGTTTCACCTCCACGATAGGAGTTACGGGGTTTTCTCCGTCATATAAAGCGCAAGTGATTATTCTCTCCTGATGGATGGTGTCTACTGCCTCAGCCTGCACGAGTGCTATCTTGAGATTACTTGATATGACAGACAAGTTGCGTGAAACGAGCGCTACACCTACTTTCGATTTTGCTTCATTGGTCCGTTGATAATGGCTGATAACCACAGGCACTATGAGTTCTTCAAGTGCCGCGCCACCATGTGCAAACTGGTATCCACCTCCTTGCGTTGCGAAGCGATTAGTTCCTGAAGGCAAACCGACAAATAACTGTTTATCGGATGTCATAGGCGAAACCGACTTGAGCGGGAATTTGGCGATAGTCGGGAAATTCGTATCCGACTCGGTAAGATAATACCTTGTCTTACGCTCAATAGCTTCATCGTTTATTTGATGTTTGGTATGTTCCTCTATTGGTAAATCTTGGAAGAGGAATCCGTGATCGGCAGTAACGAGTATATTGACTACATTATAATAATCATGGAGTCTGAGTATAAATGCCCGCAGTTCCTCAATAGCTTTAGTACAGCCTTGCGCAAACTCAATGGGGCTATTGGCGTGCCCAGCTTCGTCCACGGTATTATGCATTATGTAGACAAGCGGACGTTTAAATAATTCACGATTCTCTTGCGGACTTTGCTGTGCTACTGTTTTATAGTCCACGCAGATAGCATTGGGTTTGTATTGCTCAAGCAGTTCGGTTCGTGTTTCTGCTGTAGGACGCAGTGCACCATCGACGAGCATATCACAATCGCGTTTTGAGAATACAAGTTCGGTATGCGGGAAGAGGGTGAGCTTGGTGTATTTGGTCTCCGTCGGCATAGAAGCGAACATCGCATCGAGTTTTGCGATATGTTTCTTGGCAGTAAGTCCTTGCACAAGTTCCTCTGCAAGTTCATAACGCAGTGCGTCTGATACAATGACTACCATTTTCGTATCGCAGTCCTTAACCATACGATCATAGAAATCAGCCTGATGCCCAATCATAGAAACCGCACCGAAAGCGGCTTGCGTCTCTTGCACGCACGTCATCCATCCGATATTGAAAGTGTTGGTAAAATCGGCATAGTCAATATCGAGTTGGCGTTTGAGTTGCTTTGCCGACTCTGGTAATTCGATATGCGATTGGGCAGCATAATAGAAACCAACAGCATGGCGATATGCTCTATCCATAGGGCTAACACTATTAATATAAGTGTCTATATACATGTCAGGCGTAATCAGCGTCATAGGACGAAATGCCTTACAAGCCCTGTAGTAGTTGGCAGCAGCTTGTAAGAAACGCCCAGTAGCGGCAATCTGTTGATTGTGATCAAACTGCTGCACTATCGGCGTGAGTCGATTAAGTACGTTTTCCGGTTGCTGCTTGATGACATGTGCCATGTTCTCTAGAATAGGCAAGCAGATATCCGCTGAGATGTAGTAGAACGGCGCATCAGTTCCGTATAGTTCTATGAGTTTAGCTTCGCGGATATTACCTCCCACTTCTTGCAGAAGGGAGAGGAATGGTTCTTTGAATCGCGGATTCTCTATTGCCGTAGCGATGAGAGAGTTGATACGCTGAAGCGTCAGAGAGTTGACTATCTTATAGCCCTTATATGGGTCAGATGGTTGCACCGTGATTCGCTGGGTAATGACATTATATTTGAGTGACTCAACAATTTTCTCCACATGGAGTGTACTATTAGTCGTGAGGGGTTGTCCAGCAAGAGCGACGAACTGTGCATTTACAAATTCGAGTATATCTTGGTTGGACGGGTTGAATAGTTTTCGGAAGAACGTATCCCGCTTCCCGGTTGTATCCAGTGCCAAAAGCATGATACGAATCAGAATCTGGTCCATGGTAAGCAAGTTCTTTTGCTCCAAGAACGAAGAAAGGAGTATATACATACCCGTATTGGTATCAAGCGACGGGGACATATAGGTGGCAGCCCAGTTCAAAACGGTTGAACGCTGAAAATCCTTGATGTGCCGCTGGATGAAAGTTGCCATAGAAGCCGGAAGATGATACTGCTGAATGAAGGCATCATACTCCATTTCCTTGTATGCCATGTTCGCTTTAAGAGCGCCCAGAAGCGGGAATGCCGCCATATCCTCTTGCGATTTGGGTTCAGACATGGATGGGAAGAGAAGGATTGTCTTGAGGTCTTGCCACTCATGCATGATATGGTATTTGGTGGCGAACCAATCGCCCGCAAAGACTACATATTTATATCCGGGTTCCCATGAAACGGCATCCAATTCCGTTTGATACTCATGATACAGCGAAGCATCGAAGACAAAAAGCACTTTGAGTTCGGGGTTTCGCTGAAAATAGCTATATATTTTCGATTGTAATTCAGGCATCTTATTTCAGTTTAGCAAGTACATCACCAAATTTAGCATAGTTAACGAGGACACCATCATCCAGATCAAATGCGATGAGTTGGCCAGCGATGGTATGTAATCGATCGTGATACTCCCGGCATTCTTCGTACGCTTTGGTGAGATTAGTTAGTTCACGTCGCTGGACGGACGTAAGGTCATCGTTCTCACGGAGATGATCTATTTTTGTGCGCAGCGCATCCATGTATGGGAGCAGATATCTGGAGCGCACTTTCTCCGCGGTATAAGCATCCATACGGTGCATATATGTGAGACAACGGAAAGCTCCTTTCTTGGAAGCAAAGAGCCAATAGATAGGACGATTCTGGTACGTCTTCTTATGATCGGCAAAGAAGTCACGTTGTAAGTAGTCGTTGATGCTCTTGCCGAGCGCCTGCTCGATGCAGTTGAGATTAGCCGTGAGGTGCTCTTCTCCGAAGACGATTCGGATGAAATCCTTGACGCGTGTAGCGAGATTATCGGAGAAGGGACTGTCGTCGGGTAGTATAGGCAGAATGGCATCCTCATCTATGGCAACGGTCTTGCCCGCATAGGTATATGGGGCGATTTCGTCTGCGGTTGGCTCGGGGTGCGCAATGTGGAGACCGGTCTTGTCAAGACGGTAGCGCCCCATAACGATACCGACGATGTAGGAAATGAGTTGTCTTATAAGCACATCGTCATGCCATATGAGTTGGTTGGATTCGATGGATATCTCGCCTTGCTGAAGAATAGTGATGTCTTCGAGGGACACTTCGGGTGTAAGTTCGGATTGAAGTCCATAGATATCGATGAACTGACGGTTCAGTTCCTCTTCGTTGACATGGAGTTGAGCGAATCGATCTTCCCAGCGGCGTTTGAACTCATTGATGAGTAGCGGTAGTTCGAAAGACGATTTCGGATCTCCTTCGGCGAGGAATCTATTTCGGAGCGCAACAATGGGGTTTGCCTCAAAATCCCATGAAGTCTCATGTGTATCCCAATCCTCTTTAGAAATCTTTACACAGTCTTTTACTATTTCAGAAACTATACCGTCCTTGTGTATATAAGGTAAAGAACCTACATCAGATTTTGTAACATTGATGGTGGGATTTATCAAGTTAAAATATGTGTATGCAATTTTAGTGTTTAGAAAACCTAATATATAATTTACACCCTCTCCTTGATTTGGGAAAAGAACAGGTGCGGAATTTCCAAATAGTATCCCTTCTGGAACATATCTGAAAGAAGGCATAGTTGAACTAATCATATTCCACGTAACACCTTCTCTAAAATAATATTTAGGCTCTCTAAGTCGGAAATTACCTCCTGAATTACTTATATGAATACCCCCTTTATATAAATCATTCACAAGGTCATAATTGCCATACCATTTTCTGAAACCTCCACCTCGCGTTACCAAAAACCAACGGTAGTCACTGCGCATAGCCTGTTCAGCATTGTGCATATCTACAGCTATGGAGTGCTTGGAACATTCAAAGAAAAGACGCGTAAACAGAGTGTCATTTCCCGTCATAACACCTGCACGTGGTTCTGAAACACTATCTATCGAAGCATTATTGAAAGCCTCAATATATTTTGTACCTAACCAATACCCTATTACTCTACCAGGTATACGATTGAAATTTGCCTGCTCAACATCAGAGAATAATATGTTGGATTCATTTTTTGCATTCAAGAAAAGGTTTTCTTTACTTGCACAATTATTCCCACTAATAAGACGATAATAAAAACCTCTCTCCTGTCTTTGGCTTTTCGAGATTACATATGCCACATTTTGTACAACCTCTCCAGATAATTCATCAAAAGTGTGAGGACCTAAGTGCAAAAGCGAGTCAATGTGGTAGTTGTCCAACAATGTATGACGTAAACTTTCAAAAGAGGACAAGAACATCCATGACTGCATATTTATCATTCCGTATTTCCCAGTATCCTTTAACATATCTACTGCGAGAATCATAAATACGGAAAACATATCTGCTTTACCTTCTGGGAAATTTCTTTGAACATATTCAGAAAGTCCCTTGTTCATATTCCCGCTTACCATATATGGCGGATTGGCTACGACAGCTGCATACTTGTCTATTAGGGCAAGTATGAGACGGAAGCCGTGCATAAGGGTTGCGAAATGGGTGGTATAGTGAGCATCTTCCTCGTAATGCTTCAATGCCTCTTCCATAAACCGATGGGTAGAAGGCGATATGCGGAACTGCATGATTGAACCGAGATTATCCGCTTGCTTGAGGAGCGAGAAGGCTGCATCGAGTTCGGTATTGGCATTATCGGGCATGGTGAGATCATAGGCACATATCATGTGTCCGTTGAGGTCACGCCACGTATAGACATCTGCTATAGGCATATCGAGTACACGAGGAAGGACATGTGCATCTGCAAAACTACTATCTTGCTGACTGGCTTTGAGGAGCAGTGCGAACATTGAGAGTTGTTTGGCGCGCGTGTCGAGTTCGACACCGATAAGGTTCTTGGTAAAGATAGTTTCGATGGCTTGAGATACTGTATATCCCGCTTCACGATACATCTTGAGGAGAAGGTCAAAACCCTCCAATAGGATATGTCCGCTACCGCAAGCCGGGTCGATCATCGTCAGTTCGGAGAGATCTGTATAGCGGAACTGATGCTCCTTGGGTGTAGGTTCTATATCGACAAGATACGGCATCTCGGACTTGAGATCGCTATAGGGTTCGTTATCAAGGTAGATACGACCGATGGTATTCTGCACCATGTACTTGACGATCCAGTTGGGCGTAAAAATCTGGGTAGCGGCAGGTATATCCTCTGCTGCTGCTTTCTTGCCATCCTTAAAGGAAGCAAAGACCTCATCTTTTCGCTCGGATATATAGAACTGGTAGAGCCAGCCAAGAAGTTCGGTGGTGCGATAATCCTCATCCGTGATATAATCGGTATGATTGAGCATATCAATGAACCCGCCATCGGCGAGGATGTCGTTCGGCAGGAGCAGTTCGGTATAGTCGGCTACGCGACCGAAACAGTTATTGAGGATGGGGTTGGCATGACAGAAGGCGGTGAGGAGTATGGAGAACTGATCAACCACTTTCGATTCATCGCGCATCGCTTCGACCAATCTCATCCGTTCCGATGTGGACATATCGGGGTAACGTCCACGGCGCGCGTCGAACACAATCTGTGGTAAACGCGTATAACCATCCACGAAACGCAGAACGGGTTGTATGAGGTTGTTCTTTTGCAGGATACGGATGGCGATGATACGGTTGAACCAGGTATATGCGACCTCCTCATACACTTCACGAAGTCCCTTCTCTTGGACGCGCGTGTAGAGGTTGTTCCATTGGTCATACATCTGCTCAGGATAGTATTGTCCACGGAACAGGGTAGCACCTTGAATACGTTGCGGGAAGATATCTTCGGGTACATTTCCATTCGCATCAAAGCCCATCTCCATCAGTTTGAGTACCACTCCATTTTTGATGGTAGTACGGGCAGTTGTCGCAAAGCGTTTAAGCGCAGTTGTATTCATATATTAGCGAATCTATTTAGTTCTTTATTTCTACTTGACCATTTTTCCCACTCTCTCTGAGGCTATCCAAGAGTTTAGCACGGAGCGTTTGGAGATACGCATCAATGTCTGCTTCGGAGCGAAGCGGCGTAGCGGTAGCCAGTGAGCTTGCGCGCAAGATGCGCGAGACAGCCATCGGTCGTGCTTCGTTACCATTCGCTTGCGCCATATCGTAGAGTTTGGTAGCCCAAGTGGTATAGAAGTTAGCCGTATCAGCAGCATCTTTGAGTGTATATAGATTGCGTGACTGCGTTTTCATAACCACTTGTGCTTCTTCATCAGGCAGCACGGTAGCAGACAGATGATACTGCTGTGCCAAGGTACGCAATTGCTCAAAGGTCTTCTTATACTCCGTTTTCACATTGTTACGGAACAACGCAATCAGTTCATTCAGTTTGCCGTCGATAAGACGATGCAGTCTGATATAAACAGGCATGTTTCCCATAGGAGCAGTGTCGGAGACTATTGCTCTGAGTTGATTGATAGCCGCCTTGTCGTCTTCGCTATCCAAGAAGTCATAGTTATCTTGGTTCTCATTAACGAACTTGATAATCTGTTTATATCTATCAAACTGTTGATCGCGGAACTCTCGGATACGTTTGCACGTATCGAGGAGCACTTTGTTGGCATCCTTAGATGAGATGAATGCTTGCAAGAACGGCAGTGTTTCTTTCTCTGCCAAGAGTGCGCGGAAGACATCGTAAGCCTGTTTGAGCGGAGCGGCGAAAGAATACTCTTGTAGAACCGCATAATCCTCGGAGTAGTTTTGGGCGAGTTGGCGGAGATGTGCATCATCATTATCTCGGCACTCACGGAGGAGTTGATTGATATCATACGTGGCAGTAAGAGGTATGCCGTTATTGAACACTTCATTCCATGCACTGATAAAGGCATTGATTACATCGCCTGAAACTTGGGTCGCTTGGACAATAGAGAATTTGTTCATCTCAGAGGTGATGTTCGCTGCAATCGTCTGTGGGTTCGTTGATTGGTTCATATACTTGAACGTCCACATATTACGGCGCGACAGTTCGTTGAGAACATACACCGCTGCATTTTCCGACCAACCATACGGTTTGCGAGCTAGGTCATGCACAATATCTGCGACTATGATTGCCGACATGCCTGTCTTATTACGAAGCATGGTATCTACCGACATTTCTGCGGGAGTCAGTGGGTTGAGTTCTCCGTACTCACCCGGATTTATCGGACGAAGAATCTTACGTTTGAGTTCATCTGTTGTTTTGGGAACATAGTCACCAATCACTTGTTTCGCGTTGGTGTATATATTACCGAGGTGAATCTGCACTGCTTCTTTATATCGGGGCACACCTGTTTTTCCGCTGAGCGTAGCTGAAGGGATGAGGTAGTTTCCGGAAGCTATCTCACATTCATTGAACATCTTTGTGAATGTAGGGATGATTTCATCGATATAACGTTTGCGTGCGTTCTCTGCAAAGAGTCGACGCGTCTTCTCTCGTTCAGCAGAGTTCGCAGGGTCTTGCATGAACTTCTGCACCTTGCAGTACCAATTGAAAGCCTGACGCAGTTTACGATCACGCTTGAGGAGAGGAGCGATAAAGAGCAACATGCGACTCTGGTCGTTATTGAGTGCATACTCTTGGAGGTTATCTGTTTGCGACTCCATGACCACATCGATTGTGATATCTGCATTATTCTGGGTCAAGAATGTACGACCATAGATATTCAAGCATACCTTGAAGGATCGCGTGCAATAGGTCTCTTGGTTGCTGAGGGAATTACCATATATCTGAGTAATGATATTACGTATCTGCTCAGCCATATCGCTATTGTCTACCTGTTTGCTTTCCACCAACTGGGCTGCTTCTATCTCGTCTTCGGACTGGAACTGATACACCTCAAGGTTGTTGATTTTCTCAATACGGAGGATATGTTTAGAATAGAGGAAGGATAGCACTTTCTCTATCTCCTGACGGAGGGTTGCCTTTTGCGCATCGACATCTTCGAGCATGAGAGTAAGGATGTTGTCAAGCGTAGCCGGGAAAAGCAATTGATCGTTTTGCGACAGATTGCAAATCATGAAGAGGAGGTTGACTACGCGTTTGCCAAAAGCAGGATCACCATCGCAATAGGTCTTGATCATCTCGTTGGCATTCTTGATAGCATGTTGACCTCTATGGGTCAGTTCTCCTTCAAACATAGCGTTGAAGAAGCGATCGAAGGCAATAAGTTTTCCAACTTCTTCTCCACGCGCATTCTTAGCCGTGTTGTGGGTGACCTTAAGGATGGAACGCTCGTTACCTTTCACCTGCTCATCTACGTAGCCGTGATTCACTAGCGAGTCGAACACCTGCATGATAAGGCGGAACTGATAAGGAACGAACGGATAGAAATCGATAAAGTTCGTTTTGTCGGCATACGCCGTATAAGAAGCAGGTAGGACGAACTGAGATTCGATAGACGAATGCTTGTGGTCGTACAAAGCACCGAGTTCTCCCATACCACGATCGTTCTTGCAAAGCAGACGCTGCTGGGTAATATATTCGGTCTGTGCGCCCTTGAGGGAAACACGTACTTCGAAACGTCCCATGATCTTACCAAAGTCGTCTTGCGCACCATTCACATTATCAATGACGTCGTTAAGAGTCTGCTGTGCAGTACACATGAGCCATGCTCTATTGCCACAAGACGTGTGCATACCGGTAACTATCTCTTGCAATTGCAGCAGGAGCCATCTGCGATTGTCGATGAATTGGCTCACCTCGTCAAGCATAAAGACGAGACGGTAGTTATCGCCCTTCTTCTGCAGGTGCTTGTTGAGTTCAGCACAGAAATTTACAGGGCTGATATCCACTTGGTTATTAAGGATAGCGTTGCGAACAGCATCGATAGTAACGGAAGGCATAACGCGATGGTATATCTCAAGTACCGTATCCAATTCCATGATCGCTACTTCGGCAGCATCAGTCTCCCAATTGTATCCCTGTTCCTCCTCGAGAGCCTGTTTGAATTGGTCAAAAAGATTTTTCTCGATGAGAGGTTTCTCAAGATACTGTGCCAAAGCCAAGTTGAAACCATTCATCCCTCGCAGTTCATTGAACTGGTTCCATAGAATCTCCGTAAAAACAGATTTTTGCTCTGCATTTGTATTATGGGTTGCACCTAAGTTGAGCATCACTATCTCCACCTCGCTGTGCTTGAGCCAGTCAATTAGATCTTGGCTTTCTGCCACTGTCACCTCAATTGAGAACACGGACTGATTTCCAAGCATATCATTCTCTAAGACCGCCTCGTGCATACGAGTCAGAGCATGCTCTTGGTAGCGCTTGTTAAGACAATAGCCCAAGTACTTCATGAAATGAGACTTACCGGAACCATAGTAACCGTTGACCCATATTCCATTATGGTTCACACCTCCATTGCGGATAGCATCCAAGACGCGGTAGAGTCCATTGATGATTTCGTCTGTAAAAACGTATTCATCAATTTCGATTTGCACCGTTTTGTCCTTAAAATCCGTAGCTACTACGGCAGGATTAACTTCACGAGTAATCGGTCTTGCGTAAATTTCTTCTTGTAACATATGCTGATGTGTATTTATTCATTAAGTAATAAGGTGGCACGATACGTATGATCGTCGTGTAAGGAATCAAATAAACTATATGAGTTCCCCTCTACATGTCCCGGGTAGAATACAATGAGTTTATATCGACTGGTTTTATTAAACTCCTCGTACTTTGTAAGGAATGTGTTCGTTCTAAGATGTGGGTACATCTCACCAATGCCATAAACGAAGACGAAAGGACGAATCAGATCATCGTCTTGCGATACATGCTCCATGATACGATTGTGGATATACTCATAGAACTGCTTTTGGTTCGCTTTGATGGTCAAAGTATTGAGCACAGCCGCGTCATTTTCTACATCTTTTTCCAATAGGTATTGAAGATAGGACGGATTCTTCCCAAAAGACATCTGATTTAAGAAAGAGCAAAATTCCTCGAAAAGATCGAGTGTAAGAATATCAACGTAGTTGGTCGGGCGCTTAAAGTTCTCTTTAAATTCCTTTATCTGTCGACGCATTTCATGCTCCTTGTCAGCATCATATTGGAAGACGAAGTAGTTATAAAACAAATCTCCGTTTTCTGGATTCTGAAACTCCTTGCTTGACAGTTTCTCATGCAGTTGCTGTAGTGTCATCTCTCTCATAGGGCAATTGCTTTTATTCGTTCCACTTCGTAATTTTCCAACATGCATGCTTCAAGGAACCATCCTTCCCCTACGCGGAAGAACATAGCCCATTCCTCGTCCATCAAGTACACTTTAGTCAGCGTATCTCCGACAAGCAGACCTGCTTCACGATAGAAAGTAAGGATTGCTGACATACTACGATGTCTCGTTCCTTCCGTCCACGAATTAACAAACTCATCATTGGCCGCTATTTCATTAAACCCAGCAATGATATCAGTCAATGTAAGTGTATTATCGATGGATCGCCATTTACGTAAGACTACGGAGCGATGCAAGTCATAAATAATGGTATATGTCTTCATCATTACACAAAGGAGTGCTACTTTTTGGGCTTGTTCGCTGAGAGTCAGATAGTTCTCCCAAAAGAAGCGTGACATCGCATTATAACGTTTCACTATCTCGCTTAAATAACGCTTGCGCGTTTGTTCCCTATCCGCAATTCTATGCTCGTTTGTACGGATTTCATCGGAAAGCAGTTGGGGTGCATTCTCCGCCATCAAGACGGGCAGGATGCGCCCCATCTCCTGATGGAGAAGCGATGTCGCTCCAGTGAATGAAACAGAATATGTACTTTTACTACTCATTGTTTTTGATTTCGTTCGCAAAGATACTGCTTTTTATCTAAATAATCAAATCCTTGGAATATTTTGGAAAAACTATGCTTCTTTAATACAATCAGTAACATTTTGTTCGATGTATGCTTCCTCGAACTTTTGAGTAAAGAGGTCTTTCGTGCCTTTCGGGACCATAATAGTCTCTATATTGTCACATCCGGAGAAAGCGTCTTCGCCGATGGTGACATCACTATTCACAAACGTGACGCGGGTGATGCCAAGATTTCCTGCAAAGGCACCATCATCAATGAATGTCACCTCAGAAGGGATGATGTACTCTCCTTTGAAATCTTCCGGACAGGCAAGGATGGTCTTGCGGTCATCGGAGAATTGTACTCCATATTCGTCGATATACATAATGGCGTCAATTTACACTAGTGATTACGTAAAACGGTTCATCCTCGCTGCGGACATAAGAGATGTCGCAGCCTACACGGTCGGCAATAAACCACAAATCATCTTCATGGCTGTTTACCCAGTTAAGATAATTATCACGGCAAGCATCGAAATCGAGTTCGCCATCATAGTCCTCATCATCCGGTTCGGGTTCATAGAGACCGTTTTCTACATCTTGATTAAATGCCGGTTCAAGCGATTCGTCGATACAATCATTATCGGATTCGAAGAGCCAAAACCGCTCTCCCATGTCGTAGAACTTCTCGCAAAGTTCGTCATGCAGTGGTTGAAGTTCGGTGTGGCCTGCTTCGATAGCCTCGGCTACAGCTTCAGCGGTTGCACCGCGTTCACTTCTGTATTCATCCGGTTCGTCGGCATCAATAAGGTCTTGCAGTGTAGCTGCTACTTCGTCGGAGACTTCTTTGGTGATCGTCTCCTCCGTTCCCATCCATCCGGAATGACTCATACCGGCGGAATATACAATATTAACGGTAATGTTTTTCATATAGCACAAAATCGGGCGCAAAGGTACAAAAAAAATCTGAATTATGCAAATAAATTTGCATTTTGCAAACGAAAAGGAAAAGTTTATAGCGTTTTATCACGCAGTTCCATCAGAAGGCGGCCAAGGAGGTTCGGTCCGACATACTCGTCGTCGATACGCTTCACGCCCCATGTATTTGCTTCCTTGTGTGGGAAAGATGTTTGGTCCTCTACGATGAACTTGCCTTTGGACTGTTCCAACGCCTCACGGAACTCGGACGATTGTTCGTACTTGAGACGCAGACATAATTTCATTTGGTTTACGAAAATCTGTCCCCAGTCATCACGCATCCATTCCGGATGAACTTTGTACAGATGCTTCATGCGCATTTTCATTCCCTGTCCTGCGGGGAAAGAAAGTAACTCCGATTTGCCTTCTGCAGCTTCAGGACGGAACTTCAGATAATGAAACAGCCGCTCGGTACAATCAAACGTAACACCATCATACTCAATCGGCGTGCGGTAGAAATTAGAGAAGATACCCCATTCGTCTTTCACCGCATAGATACAAATCGTATCGGCTACAGGATAATGCTCGATGGAGTAATACTGCGGATAATATGTGCGAACGTATTCATGCAGTTTCATACTTGTTGGCGGCTTGAGTCAATCAATACATATTTTCCTTTGACTTCTTCAATCTCTATATGTTCTCGCTTGATGATCTTGATGCGAGACGGATTGAAAATGGCGCAGTTGCGAAGCCCATCTGGTTTAGTCTGCGCTTGCGGCCATACATTAGCGATTACACCTATCGCATTCAAGAATTCCGCAGCAACTTTCTCTTCGTCAAAGCCTGCTTTCTTGGCTCCCATGAGTGCGCATCCAAGCCATTTACGAAACTCTTTACCATGCGCAAGAACGTCTTTGGGAACAGGCTGACCGAGTTTGGTTTCGGTTGCTTGTGCGATTGCCTTGTGAACGGGTTGAGCGGAAACGAGATGGTTCGTCGGTGTTAAATCAGGTATCTCAACGGTATAGAGATAATGGTCGGGCATAAGCGCACATTTACGCGGTTGCGAATAGTGCACAGCGGACGCTTCCGATTCGGTCAGATAAACCCCATACCCGAACTTAATACCGGTTCCGTCACCGGCGGTGTTGAGTGCAAATTGCTCGAATAGGCTCGGGCTACCATGGAAGAAAGTAAGCATGTATTAATGAGTGAAAGAATTAAAGAGTTAAAGATAGACTGACAAGCCACGAAGTTTACGGGCTTTGAGTTTTTCCAACTTTGCACGCTGCAGATTGAATGGCGCTTGGTCTATGATATTAGACAGTGCATCAATCTTGCTACCTCCGATAGCGCGTTTCTCAAATTGCATAATCATCGCGTGGCGATACTTCTGGCAAAAACGAATGCGCAAAGCTTGCTTGATAATCTTTTCCGCTTGACCAGCAATGGATGATTTGCGAAGACGGATTTGTCCTTCGCGGCTAATCTCATATCCCAAGAACCCAATCCATTGCGCCGAATTGCCCAATCCGGATCCCCACCTGTATGGGCGTTTGGATTTGGCATCCCAGAACAGATAATGGTTCTTAGCGTCTTTCTTGAGATTCCGTCCATCTTTCATAGCTGCCACCGATTGGAGCGGATGGTAACGGAGTTGGTGTTGTTCCAAAGCGTTACAGTATGCGTCAAGGATCTGGCTACAATCATGCAAACTGGTATGAGCGATGAGTATGTCATCACAGTAGCGCACATATAGCAGTTGGTCGTCCACGATATGCCCGCCAACCATACGTTCTCCTAAGGTCTGCTCGTCAATGACATTGAGGAGCATATTCGCAATGAGCGGTGAAAGCGCAACGCCCTGAGGAATACCTATCGGTCGTTGAGGAGGATTATCTATCCATTCAAAGCAATAGGCATGACTATTGGCTTCCTCTCCAAACTGAGACCGCCAATAATCCGGATCGTCATTACACGACATTACGTCCTGTTGGAAATCAAACGAACGCACAAAGTTGGCAAAGAGGTCTGTAAAAGGAGCGTCTTCTATCCCGCAACGCGTCATCATCAATCCTAAGACCTCAATGACATCTTCATGGTCAATCGTATCGAAGAACTTACAGATATCGCACTCTGCAATATAGATGATTTGTTCATCATGCAATGCACGCCAGCGGAGCAACAAATCCACAGCTTGCACATTTGATGTAACCACGTTTTCCGTCCCACACCATTCCCTCGGTGCGCGATATGCCATATTGGTTTCATGGAGCATCGGGTCAAGCCATGACTTGAGATAAGATGCCATGAGCGCCGTCAACATCTTTGCAGTCAGATCATGGTAAGCACACGTCGGGCGACAAATGATAATATTACCCTTCTGCTTCTTGATTTTAGCCTTCACAACAGGTTTCGGGAAAGCGTAAGAGTTAGGCTCATTCGAAATCGACCGCAACGAATCCATGAATACTTGCAAACGCGATAGGTATGCGTAAGACGAATGATGAGTCAGATGGCGCATGATGATATGCTGTAAGCGCCGAATGGTAACTTTCCTTACATCTTTGTCATGCCGCTGGTCGTAGCTCAGGTTCGCCCAAAGATGGCGAGGCGGCAGCAGACGCAGCAGATGGCGAACATGTTCCGGCATAGGGCGGTTGGGAGGACAGAAGATATACTTGCTAACCTCCTTGCACAGTTGCGCCACAATACGCTGGTCTGTTAGATATGAATGAAAGTTAACCATATTCAAAAAAAGGAAACGGATGGCAGAAAAACATCGATACAACCGAGGCCGTGCTCGTACGAAATTGCTTTTACTTAAATTTATAATTCCTATTCGGAGTTACTTAAATCAACTGTTCCCTTGGGACCAATCGAGACTTCCATCCGTTTCCGCGTGCAAAGGTACAAAAAATCTACGATATATGCAAATAAAATTTGCATTTTGCGCGTAATAAGAGCAAAAATTCACTCTATTTTCTGTTCATACATAGAGAAAATGGCGTATTGAGTATCCGAGACGTC
>Ga0310696_10003204_pt1 | contig 20674 bp, 24 predicted proteins | sample AusTroGonzalo_MG_4_FD_203885 | JGI IMG/M metagenome (GOLD analysis project Ga0310696, IMG submission 203885) | Bovine rumen microbial communities from tropical cattle in Woodstock, Queensland, Australia - Gonzalo_02 (v2) (version 2) | ecosystem: Host-associated > Mammals > Digestive system >... | reverse complement strand
GTCTCTTATCACCTGATACTGAATTATCCTTAGCGATAAATCCTTTTTCTTCTTTTTCTCTCTTTTGTTTTGAAATAGGTATTCTTACAAGGTGAGAATCATTCTTAATAGCTTCAAGTATCCAAACGCGTATCATCTGAGCAGCATACTGTAAGAAAGGATAATCTTTATACTTATCCATATCTACAACATCAACATTATCTAATGTGATATCATCAGGATTAGCACCGTTCTGCTCAGCTTCTGCCCTAAGTCTTTCAAGTTCTTTCTGTTCTTTACCAGCAGCTTTTTTACTTTTCTTTCCATATGTATCCATAGCATATGTAAGACCGTAAAGACCATTAGAGAATAATTCATCTTTATCAAGTGATGATTTACCAATCCAGCTGTTTACAATCTTATGTACAAGAGGCATATATTTATTAGCTATGTCATTTCTTGCCTTCTTTCCTTCTGCGGAATCTGGATCAAGATATAATCCCATAATAACAGAATCTGGAGTGATAACAGTACCTTCAGGTGCTTTCTTATCACCAACAATAAGATCATACTGATCCTGTGTTAAAAGAGTAGGGATTTCAAGTGGTCGCCCAGATTTTATAACTGCTTTAATCCAATTATATAAATCTACATAATCTTCATTTTTAGGAATGCCTCTATTATAGAAATCAATTAAAGAATTATTTTCTGCACCTTTAGGTAGCTTTTTTACATAATCTTCATTATTATCTATAAGCCACTTGCAGATATTCTTTGCTTCGTCAGAAATAAATTTATCTGCTACTTTCAAATACTTTTCAATTTGTTCTACAGATAATTTATTAAGGGAATTTGATTGCGCGCTTACACCCTTTGTTTCTGTAATTAACTGTGAAAATTTCTTCATATATTATTTAATATTAAATTATTATGTACAATTAATATACTTCTCACCCGTCGATGAGAGCACTATTTTGTAATACAATATAGTGCAAATATATAAAAATTCAGAATTAAATCAAAATTTTTAATATTTTTTAAAAACAATATCGAAATTTTTCTATATTATTTATATATAAAAATAATTTTTTTCATGCAATGGGCATTTTTAAATGGTGTTATAATCATTCATTATTAGGCCGTAGCATTACATTAATAGCTGATTCGATTCAATATAGGAAAGATAAGAAATTAATTTCAGATACTTTTTACGGACCGGCTTTTAAAAAAGTAATAGATAATTATTTAAAGACAGATATTCGCAAAGACTGGGCTGGTCGTCTATACGGTGTAGTAAATCCAAACATAACAGATGGTAAATATGATTTTAATAATGTAATTATTGAAATCGACGGTGACAATACCAATAATAATGAATATGTAAAGCATTGGGTTTATAAACAAATGCAATTAATCGCTCAATTATTTAAAATTGAAAAATTATATGATTATATTGATATTGCATTTGAACATGTCGGACCAGTAAATCAAGATAATTACTTAGTAATATTTGATATCGTTTCAAGAAAGATAAAATCAGAATCTTTAAAGAAATTTTTAAAGCATATTTTGATGTTATTAATTATTGGAATAGTTGGATTTGTATCATTCAAGTTATTTATATAAAAATATTTTTATAAAATTTTATGGACATAAAAAAGAAACAGCAGCAGCTTAAGGAATTAGCAGCTTCTTTAAAGGGCCTTTCTGATGCAGAGCTTGAAGCAAGAGAACAGGAAATCATTAAGAAAGCTGATGAAAACGATGCAGCAGTTGCAAAGAAGGAATTCAAGCTTCCTACTGAAAATTATAAGATTGTAGCAGCAGGTATTCAGTCATTATTAAATAAGCAGACAGTTGAATGGCAGTATACATTAGGTTTACTTTCTATGTATGAATTCTGGGATCCAGATAAGTATAGCAAGACAGTTACATATCCTATGCTTGATGCAACTCTTAGAACATTAGGTGAAATGAAGTTTACAGGTTATGAAGAATGGGCAAAGGTCGTAGCAATTAATAAGTATTTTGAATCTCTCAGAGCAGAATACGAAGAAACAACAGAAAGCATTTATGACATTGCAAATGAACATAATGCTATTATCGATGAGCTCTCTCTTCGTAAACCACAAGCTGAAGCTCCTGTACAAAAGTAAATTTACTTTAATATACGAAAAATCTCTATTGAAAGTTTCAATAGAGATTTATTTTTTATATATTCTTAACAACTATATTATAATCATATTTATTTTTTTCATATATCTTAACCTTTTCTTTACCTTGTCTTAATATTGATTTTGTAGAAACAGATTCATCAAAGCAATCAATAAAATCATATACTATATATTTATCTTTAAGTTTACTAAGTCCAAGTCCTCTACCTAATGACTGCATATTAATAGTACCTGATTTAAAGCTTTCAAATAAAACACCGAAGCAAAGATTAGAAAGAGTAATACCAGTACCGATACAACCATAAGAAGCAACAAGAATACAATTATTATTGTTCTTTAACGTTTCTTTAACAGCATCTCTTTCTTTAGGTTTGGTTTTACCATGAATTATACATACAATTTTATCCGGCATCCTCTTTTTAATTTCATCAGCTACATATAAAAGATATTCCGTATGATGTGCAAGTACAAGAGTATTATATGGGCAGATACTGAGAATATCATTACAAAGAATATTTATTCTTTCATCCATAAAATGAACCATCATCTTCTCAACAACAAGCTGATTAGTACCTGGACTTCCTTTAATCATATCTTTTAAGAAATCAATATACTTCTGTTCTTGCTGTTCAGGAGTAAGTGATTTGTCATTATATGCACTGTTCTTTCCAAGTGTCATTGCAAATGGAACCTGTTTTTCAAACTGTATTAAAAATTCAGGATTCTTTAATTTTACTTTTTCTTTCTTCTTAGGATTTTTCTCATTCGGTTTTTCAACAAAAGGAGATAATGAATATTCAGCACATTTGATAAATAACTTCTTTTGTTTATCAATATTCTTATAATTTATTCTGAACTGGTTAATTTCAATATCAGAAATATATCCTGCATCCATTAATTCCCTCGGTTTAACTTCCTGTATCTTTGCTCCAAGCAATGCATGTAAACAATAATGTTCAATAGTTTTTTCTTTAGGAAGTGTACCTGTCATACCGAATGCAATTTTAACATCGGTCATGAATGGTTGTGAAATAATACTTTTAATCTGTAATGCAGTAGCTCTGTGTACCTCATCTACAAATACACAATCATAACCATTAAAAAATGAAGGATCATATTTCTTTCCCTTTCTGTCAAGGAATTTAATAAGACTTTGGAATGTTCCGACAGTAAGGTTAGCAGATTCTACAAGTTTACCGCCAGACCATATACATTCTGTTTTAAAAAATTCAGCATAATCATTAAAATCATCATATGCCTGTTTAACCAAATCAACAGAAGGAACAATCATTAATATTTTCTTTACGCCTAAATACTCTATACAATATCTGAATATTATATATGCAATAAGTGTTTTACCTGCACGCGTAGCAAGTTGTGATACTGATTTGTTCCACTGAATTATTTTATATGCGGCTTCGTATTGATAAGGACGAGGTTCATATTTAAGATTCCAAGAATCAACTATTTCCTTAAATTCTGCAAACGTATGAATCATTTTACGTTTGAACCTGTCAGGATCTAATCCATCATAAGGAATCTTATTTTCCTTTAAGAATTTATATATTACTTGCCATAAACCAATACTACACCATAAAATTTGGCGGCCGCTTGGTTGTGTATAATCAAATATAAAATCCTGCGTAAATCTTGGACCTGTATATGTAGGTAAAAAACAAATAGGATCTGTAAGATTAATATGTTTTTTAAGCATATAAAACACATGATGTTTTACATACTTTTTAACTTCTCTTTCATATACTGTTATATATTCGTCAGGTGTTAAATCACATTTAAGAAATAAATACCTGTTATCTTTATCTGAAAATGAAAAATGTATCATATATGCATTAATAAATAACCAAATGAAATAGAAATAATAATAATTCCAAATATTATTATCATCCATTCATCTTTAGTAATCTTACTTATTTTTTCCCGTAAGATTAATATTAAATTCCCCGGTTTTATTAGCTTCTTCATTAGCTTCTTCCCAATTTTTATCTGCAATTAAACCAAATTTATCAAACCATTCTTGTTTAAGAAATAATACCCAATTAATAGTTCTTATTTTTCCATTAGGACTCATTCCTCCATGTTCAATTAAACCGCCTTCTCCATTTCCAAAATAATGATTAGCATAATATTTAGGTCCAATACCAATTCTACCGAAACAAGATGCCCTAACAGATCCCCCGCCAGTTGGATCGCCAAAATTATTTATTAATTCAGAATATAATTTACCAACATCTACATTATTATCATCCCCTTCATATGTTGAACCGAATATTACATATAATTCATCATTATAATTAGGATTATTTTCTTTACACCAATCTAAAAATGTATTTAATTGATCATTACTAATAAAATCTCTTGGATTCCAATTACCTCCAACAATAGGTTTATTAAGTTCAAAATATTTTAAAAAATATCCTAAACTTAATCCTGTTCCGAAATGCATATTCTTTTTATAAAATGGAGATTTTTCAAAAATATCTTGTCTTGTTTCTTCTTTTTTCTCTCTAATATAAACTTGTAATGTTTTCATATAAATTAAGTATAATTATATATTAAAATAGAAATATATAAATATAAAATACGAGTCAAAATAAAGCTCATATTTGAGTCCCAAACAATATTAATATAGTATTTTATATATTTTATATTAAAGCTCCATATAAAAGAAAATAGGTACTAAAGAATGAGTTTCTTTAGTACCTTTAAAGATTATGTAAAAACTTTACTTTTTATCAGGCATAAGCAATGCACATCCAAGATATGCAAGAATACCTGCACCATAGAAAAGGGAGGTAACACCCCAGCCGATACGGACCCACTTAGGATCGACATTCAACTTTTCAGCAACACCGGAACATACACCGGCCAAAACTTTGTCTTTACCTTTAGTCAACATAATTTTAAACGTTTAAATTTATTTATTAATTCCAAGCATAATGCTCTGCCCATTTCCAAGCATATAGGTAGGAAGCTCTCCATTCCACTTATTAATCCACTCAAGCTCAACAATTCGAGGGTTAGTAGAAATTGACTGTCCCTTAATCTTAAGTGCCTGAGCTTCAGCCTCTGCCTGAGTAATATCAATATCCTTCTGAATCTGTGCCTGCTTCAAGAGCTCTTCCTTCTGCTTAGTAACTTCAATAAGGGTAAGGGCCTTCTGTTCCTCAAGCTTCTTCTGGTTAATAGACTGTTCATATTCCTGATTGTAATAAACTTCACGAATATCAATCTGTTCAAGAATAAGGTGATATGCCTCAATATCCTTCTTCATCTTCTCATAAGTAAGCTGCTGAATTTCCTCACGCTTATTAGAATAAACTTCAATTGGAGTATACTTAGAAGCAGTAAGAGCAAGTGCAGACTTCAACTTAGCCTTAATAACATTCTCTTCCAACCAGAGGAATCGCCCATTATTAGAGTCATCAAGCTCAGATACATTATCATAAATCCACCACGCATATTCCTCATCAATCTTCCAAGATGCTGAAATTGCAAATCCCATCTTAATACCATCAACGGTAGGTGCCCAGATTGTAGTGCCCTGTACAGAATTCTTCTTAGCATCAGTCATACGGGCATCATCAGCGGAAGCATCATTACGAGAACCAAGATTAGCACAAGTATAAACCTGAACAGTCTTATCCATCTTTACGACCTTATACCATGGCATGACCATATGCCAACCGGTTTTATAGGATTCATGTTTAACACCACCAGGAGTAACAACAACACCGCATTCCTGTGCCGGGATAACCGCAACAAAACTAAGAACAACAGCAATAACAATGCCGAGAATAAGAATAGATACATGATTAGGAAGAACCTTATCATCCTGTACCTTGTTAGTAATTGCGGCAATAAGCCAATAACCAATTGCAATAACTGCAAGAATAGCAATAAATGTAAGCATAATTTTTGTTTGTTTTTAAAAAAGTTTATAAATTAATTTATCGAGATTCAATAAAATATACGGTGCTTTCCATTACACCCCAACTAGAACTTTCCTGAAAAGTCTTTGTAACAGGAACATAATCAGGAGCCATTGGACGAGTAAGATAGAACAGATCATCATCCTTCCAGGTGGCTTCCATCAATTCCTGTCCAGCAGGAAGCCTAATCTCCATTTTACCACCAAACTGACGGGTACGAATCTGTTCAGTACAACTGCACATACAAATAAGTGCAACGATAATTAAAATAAGTTTCTTCATTTTTTAATTCTTTTTATAGATTTTGTTATCAAAGAAATACAGCATCATACGATACTTCTGATCATCTGTAAGGTGATCTTCAATATAATTCCAAATCTCAGAATTAGTCATATTCTCAATTTTCTGATGTTTAAGTCCACTATAATTAGATTCCATAAGAAGCTTTCTCATTTTTTCATTCTTAGCTTCTTCATCTGTATCAGGGATAAGAATTTCCCAAAGCGGATTCATACATTCATTAGTATTGAATGTTAAATTAGATGCATAAGATTCGATAATCTTACCATGATCACGAAAACGAATAGCAATCGGTGCATCATGTCCAATTACCTTCTGATCTTTTAAAACTTCAAGTGCGGTTGCAAGATTAACATCCGTCTTGTAAATTTTCCAATTTCTAATATGTTTCATTCACGTTTGTTTTAAATTACTTAATGAATATAGATTGTTTTTTTAAAAATTCGAAATTTTTTACAATGTCATATAAAAAGGTTTATTATAAATTAATTGATTTTGACAAAAACAAATACTTTTTTAAAATGACAGAAAAAGATATAAATAAGTTCGTCTCAAATGAACTTTTACCTGAAATTAATAATTATGTTAAAAATTATATGGATGATAAATTTTCATATATTGAGACACCAGATGATTTAGAAGATCTTGAATATGCAGAAGTTGAAGAAGATTTAATAAGTGAAACAACACAAATATTAAATAACCTTATCATTGACAATTCTTCAGAATATGATTTTACAGATGTAGAAAAAGATTTAAATGAAGATTTATTATATACAATAGTTGAATCTGCATTTACTGACTACAAGGAAATGTTAATCGAAAAATTTAATGAAGAATTTGACAGACAAGATTTCTTTGACGATTACTATTCAAATGAAGAAGACAATCTATTTTAATTAAAAAGGAGAACTTAAATAGTTCTCCTTTAATATTTTACTGTATAATAGGTTTTCATCTTATAACTACCGCAATTCCAGCAATCATTAATCTGATTATCACGCACGCATGTAACATGACTGCGGATATTAATTACATATACACCATCATGATCATATGCAAATTGTCTTACAGTGGTATAATAAGGAATAGATACCTTAATCATACCATTGGCTTTTGCATATCTGTCAATAACATTGTGACTGTTTGGCATATCATGCACTTTTGCGGCAATCTTACAAATTTCACTGAATACATCATCCCAAGACTTATTCAATGCACAACAAAATGCACGGATAACACAATCGCCTTTAGACCAACGTTTAGGTTTACCGGTTTTACTGTCTGTTCTAGCAGTAGGGTTCGGGTTGTAATAATTAAATACTTCCATATTATGCTTGTTTTGTACATTATAATATAGAAGTATTTTTTAAAAATTCAAAATAAAAAAGAGGAAACTATTTAAAGTATCCTCTTTTAAACTATTGATTATCAATAAGTTATGCCAAATCTTCATCCCACCAATCAGCTCTAAACTGAACCTGGAGTTGTCTAGCATCATTATTGGTATAATTTAATTCATCAATACCAGTAACATTGGTAACCATTACTTTATGGAAAATATAACTTCTCCAAACTGTACCGTCTCTGTTAGCTTCTGAAATTCTAAGATTATCAGCTACATAGTCAGCCATAAGTGTTCTTGTACCATCTGCAAGGTCATAACCAAGTTTTTCCCAAGCCTTAATAACTTTAAGTACATAAGCATCAGTTGTATTTCTTAAGTTAAGATTGAAAGTAACTGTGATTTCAGCAAATGTACTGTCAAGTGTAGGATTAAGGAAAGATACATCAACACCAAAGAACTTCTGTGAACCAGCTTGAGGAGTCTTCTGAAGAGCGTCAAGACCAGATACAGAAACAACTTGTTCTGTCAAAATAGCTTCATCATCTTTGAATTTATCTTGAATGGCTACAGGAAGTGTAAAATATACCTCATAAATAGCGGAATGCATAGGATCCCAGTAGTTATTACCAGCCTGTGTATTCTTTATGTGAGGTAAATGTGAAATTGAACTTGCCATTTTATATATAAAATCTTATGTTTTTGTTATCTTAATTAAAAATATAATTATTTTCAATTTTCTAGAGAAGTATATTGCAACTTCTCTAGAAAACTGTCAAATTATTGTTCAATGATATTTGCTGCCATCTGACCTGTCTTGTAAAGTGTAAGCTCGTGGATCATCTTACCACAACCTCTACCAGGTTCAATGTGTGTTGAAAGAATTGCCATTTCGTGGTCAATAATTTCAGGAGTGTTGTTAGATTCATCCATTACATTAAGGAATGCCTGGATACCACCATTAGCAGCAACTCTAGCACAGATGAAGTTAGCTCTATCAAGAATAGCATTTCTTGTTGTAGGGTTATTGAATTCCCACTGATATGCCTGAAGAACCTTTTCAATTTCGTCCTGTAAGTAAATTACAAGTTCACGAACATTAACACTTGAAAGTGCTGAAAGAGGAGTCTGCTTTGCAGTCTGGTTAGCATTAATAAATGTACCGAATCCAGGTCTGTAAACCATGCAGTTTACACCGAAAGGTTCAATTATCTGGAGTTCATCCATTGAATAAGTGTAATCAGGACCAACAAGGCCAGCAGCTTCAATTCTAGCATAGTTAGGACCAGCAACAATGTAATAAGGCTGTCTTGATGTGTATTTTTCCATGAATAAGTTAGAAACAAGAGCAGCTGAAGGAACGATTGTATCAACCATACCGTCACTGAACTTAAGAGGTGTGTAGAATGCTACAAATGATGCACCTTCTGCTTCTGTAGGAAGTGAGAACTTCTTACCGAATGCTTTCTTCTTATTATAACCATCAACAACATACTGTACCTGGAAGATACCCTTAGAATCAGTGAATGAAGTGTAAGGGCACTTAAGGAATGTCTTTACTGAAGGGAAGTTAAGGATACCGAGAGCACTCTGTTTCTGCTTTGTAAGGTATGAAAGAACATTCTTACATGAGCTGTCAACATATGATTCAAATGTATCAATAACATATCTGTAATCGATATTAGCCTTATTAAGAAGAGCTGTCTGAAGACCCTTATATTCAGAAATAGCTGAAAGGATGAACTTCTGCCAGTTAAGTTTGTCAATCATGCTTGTTGAAGCAGGTTTTGCATTGATATATGTATAACCTTCAAGATACTGAGGAATGATTGTACCGATTTCCTGGTTAAGTCCAGCATCAACTCTGATTAAGTAAGAATTAAGGTTAGAAGCATCATAAACAAGAGGTTCACCTGTGAACTTAATTACATATGTATAAGTTTCAGTTTCTTCATCCTTAATGCTTTCAACTGCCTGAACATAAACATTATCAAAGAATCCGTCTTCTGCATCTGATTCACCATCATGGTCTCTATCAATTGAACCGTCTGCTGCTAAGAAGCAATCACCAACAGAAATTGTTGAGAAAATACCTCTGTCCCAAGGAGCAGTAGTATTAGCTAACTGATAAATACCATTTTCTACTGAACCAACCCATGCGTTGCTATCAACAGGAACAAATGATACTGATGTACCATAAATATTGTCAGCAACTTCTGAATCTGATTCAAATGTTACATCAACTGTAGAAACCTTCATATTATGATCTGAATCACCATATGTACCGTAAGGAGAAACAGCTGTTGTAGCTTCAAGTCTTGTAATAGAAGTAATAACTGTTGCAGGACCTTCAGCAATAAACTTACCATCAGCATCAATAAATGCTTCACCGGAAGTATAAACTGAACCGTAACCATCTGCTAATACATCATCTGAATCAGCTTTCTTACCTTTTAACTTAGCAAGAATCTTCCAGAATTCAACAGCATCATCACCGCAATCGATACTGATTGTATCGTCTGGTGAACCAACCTGTGAAAGAACAATCTTATGTTCTGCTGTATCAACATTAGAAATATAAAGTGTACCAGTTACTTTCTTTTCATTTGTATTATCAAAAGGAATAACTGCAACTAATTTATCACCATCAACCTTAACTACATTATTTGTGAAATTAACAACATCAGAAATAACCTTAGCATCTTTATTACCAAGTAATGAAGTTGTTGCTTCACCATTAAATAAATCATTAACCATTGAATCAGTGATTGATAATCTACCTGAAAGATCAATATTAGCAATACCATCTTCTTCAAGTAAATCAACATTGAAACTCATCATCATATTGTGAGCATCACTGTCATTATTGAATGCAATATCAAGAGAAGCATATTGTCCTTGCTTGTTCTTGAAATAAGGAATAAGACATCCTACATAATGACCGATAGCACCTGATGTTTCATCTGCATAAAGAGCGTCAAGAGAATCTACAAGATCACCATATGCATTTGTTACGAAAGGCTTTAACTGAACATCTGTAGAATTAGGATCAGCAACACCATCAAAATAATGCTTTAATGTTGATGATGCAAGAACCTGAGCCTTTGTGAACTTTCCTTTAAATACGTAAATTTCTGCAAAGAAATCAGAAATTAAACTGTTTGTAAATGGTTCAAGATATTCAGGCATTTCTTCTTGCTTATCAGAATACCAATCGCTAACTGTAATGTTATAGCCATTTACCTTATTTCCGCTAGCCTTACGAATAACATATGTACCGGATGTTTCTTTAGTATTGGTTGTACAAATATTAATGTACTGATCCATAAATGCGCCAGAAACAGACTTAAGTCCATTAAGTTTTTCTGCTGAAAGCTCCCAGAATCTTGTAGTGTCGTAAATATCTTCTACATTTAATTTAACTGTGCTGATAATATCGTACTTAGGATTGAAATCTGTATTAATGGTAGCACCATCTACAGTTTCACCAGCGAACTTCTTAAGATTTAAGCAAAGAATAGGACCAGCTGCGAGAGCCTGCATTGCCAATCTATGGAAGTATACACCTCTTTTTTCCAATTTCTTTGAAATATCACCATAAACAGCTTTGAAGTCACTTGGAGAAGTGATATAGACAGGAATGTTGAAAGGTCCCTTAGGAGAGTAACCTACAACAAGTCTAAGAATTGAACTGTCAACACCAGCTATGGTTGATTTATCAAAAACTACACGGTATATGCCAGCAGCGCGAAATTGTTGCAAATAAACTGGAATAGCCATTTTTATATTTATAAATATATTTTTTTATATGTTTTTCTAAATTAAAGAACTAGATACTATTCTTATAATTTAATTAAAAATAAACTTTTTTAAGGCCACTATTTAAAAATAACAGATTGATTTATTATTAGTACTTTATATAAAGAAAAACTCGGTATTTCTACCGAGTTTTTGTCATCTTTCGATGTGATTATATATAGAGTGCGAGGTAAGTCGCATTTATATATTCTAAGATTAGATAAGGCCAAATTCTGAACCAACAGTAAGTGTGAAATACTGGGTCTCTGGATAGAATCCAGCATCAACAATAGCATATCTTGAGTTAACAAGCATCTTAGGAGCCATTGTACCTTCAGCTGTGATAGATACCTGATCAGCAAGGATGTAAGGCATGAAGATAACACCAGGTTCATTTCCATTACCCTTTCTACCAACGCAGATTCTTGTATCGTCCCAATCCATATAAGGATCAACATAAACCTTAAGACCAGCGATTGTACCACTCATGTAAAGGTTCTGTGAACCATCCTGAGCAAGGTTGTTAACCATAGGAGCAACAACATAACCGCTAACATCCTGAAGAGCTGTAGCTACCTGAGCATTAGTTACAATCCAAGTAGGTCTACCTCTACGTCCTGTTACCTGGATAAGGTTTGCAGCAGCAAGAACCTTAGAACCAATTCTTCTCTGACGAGTGTGAAGGTTTTCAGCGCTTGTGTTAACTTCTGAGTTCTTAATTGTACCCCAGTTAGCTTTCCAATCATTACCATAGATATCCTTGAATTCCTTGATTGACTGTGCAGCCATTGTGCTATCACTTGTACCCATCCAAAGGTTAAGGTCAACACCGTGATATGTCTTCTGGTTAACAGCGTTAGTTACACCAAGTGCAAATACGTGTTCAAGAATTCTAGCATTGATTGACTGTGTGATTTCGTTCTGCATTGCTTCCATAACCTTAGCAACAGCATCAACACCATAAAGTGGAAGATCCTGAAGTTGCTGTCTTGTTACAGTACCAGTTACTTCGTATGAACCCATCTGAACCCACTTGCTGAATAATCTAAGACCGATTACATTACCTGTACCAGTTTCATTTTCAGCTCTGGTCATGCTTCTCTTTTCACCTGTTGCAAAGTTAGCGAAACCGTCAACGAAGTCAACCATTGTCTGTGCGAAATCAACTGATTCAACACTACCGGTTACACCGTCACATGTAAGAGTAACAGCACCATCACCTTTGAAAAGATCAAGAACTGCAGCTTCTTCGGCACCCTTCTTAACTGAGTTAACAGCTACGATAACGCCACCATCCATTCTACCAAGGCATTTGAACTTACCTTCGAATGTTACACCATTACCAGCAACAGTAACAGCTGTACCATCAGCTTTTCTTCTAAGGTCACCAGCATTTTCAAAACCAACGAATTTTACATAAAGAGGTTTGTTTTCAGCACCTTCACCTTTACCGTCAAGACCTGCAACTTCGTTTCTTCTACCCATCTTACCACCAGCATAAGGGAAGTCCATGTATGTAAGCATTGCCCAAGGACCCTTAGCAGGGATAACAGGAACAAGTTCAAGACCGATTGTAAGAAGTGCTACGTTAAGAGCCATAGGAAGAGTTGATACAGGAATATCACCACTACCAACTGCCTGTTTGAAGAAGTCACCTGAACCACCTGCAGGAACCTGTCCAGCAGCGTTGTAACCAGGAGCCATAGGATTACCCATACCGAGGGTATTAAGAGGTGTAGCATAAAGAGGACTTACACCCTGTGCAGGAGCAACCTGACCACCGATGTTAGCGCCACCAACACCAAGCATAGATTCATGGATTTCATGAATAGCTGCATATTGTGATACCCAGTTTAACTTTTCGTTATCGGTAACATTGAAATTTTCTTTCAACATCTTAGTCCACATCTGTGTACCATTTTGTTCGTTAATAAACATTGTAATTTATAAAAAATTTATTTGTTATTTTATTGTTTTTTCTTTTTGATTTTTCCTTAATAAGGACTTAAAATTCAATAATTACAAATTCATTTATTTAAAAATAAAGAATTTTGTTTGAAATGGTTAATTAAGCTCTTCTAAGTCTCATCATCTGAGCATAAACACTGTTATAGTGGTTGTCTAAGATGTCTTCTTTAGATTCGTTTAATTTCTGTTCTGGTTTTGTAGCAGCAAAATCAACGCTCTGCCAGAATGATTCAAGAACACCTTCTTTTGTAAAATCATAAGCTTTTGAAGTTCTTACGATTTCTTCCTGACGTGCTTCGTCAAGAGTATTCCATGAAGGCTGATATTCAGCAGGCATATGTTCTACACAGTAAACACCAGCAAACTTTTCATTAGCTTTCTGTTCCTTAAGGATCTTCATAGCTTCACCTTCAGAATCAGATTTTGAGAGAGTTTCTAATAAAGCATCGATTTCATCAATCTTTGTATTCTTCTGACTTTCCATGAAAGCAGAAACATTTTCATTAACCTTAGCTTCGATTGCTGCACTATTTTCAGGAGCAAATTCTTCATTTACCCAACCTTCTACAACAGGAGCGAATTCTTCACATACCCAGTTCTGAACAACAGGAGCAAATTCTTCTGTTACCCAGCTCTGAATTTCAGGGCTAAATTCTTCTGTAAGCCAGTTCTGTACTTCTGGTGCAAACTGTTCGCATACCCAGCTCTGTACTTCTGGTGTGAATTCTTCATTCATCCAATTCTGTACTTCTGGAGCAAATTCATTAATTACCCAGTTTTGCATTGTTTCAGCAAAGTTTTCTACAACCCATGTCTGTACATTAGAATTGATAGCTTCTGAAAGTTCACTCTTGAATTCAGGAGCAAATTCTTCATTAACCCACTGTTCTACTTTTTCATAGTTAGGAGCTTCAATTGCATCAAGTTTTTCATTAAGTGACTTAATTTCTGCATCCTTAGCTGTTAATGATTCTTGTGCTACATGAAGTTCTGCTTCTAAACTAGTTACTTTTTCGGTAAGCTGGTCAATAGCTTGTTTTAATTCTGTCATTGTAGTATTATCATTACTATTTTTGTTATTATCATCTTCTTCAGATGTATCTGTCTTTTCTTCTTTATCTTTATCATCTTCTCCTTCTTTCTTTTCAGGTTCTTTTTCAGTTTTATCTTCTTTTGAACCTTCATCAGATTTGTCCTTGTCTTTATCATCTTCGCCTCCGCCAAGTAAATCATCATCTTCACTTTCATCAATGATAGCCCAAATTTCGTTTCCTTCTTCTTTGGATTCATTTAAGCATTCAAGTGTCTGATTAGCTTTGAGGTTTAATTTAGCTTGAGCAAATCCAGGAGTACCAACTAAGTCATATGTCTTAATTGTAGAAAGTGTTACGTTACCTGCTTCATCGATAGAACCAGCACCTCTTGATGAAATAAATAATGGAAGGCCACCCTTAACAATAGCTTGTGCATTTTTACCATTAGTAGTATCAAGCAAAAGAATTGTTCCGGTTACAGTTCCGTCTTCATTCATTTCGATAGATTCAATCTTGTGAGAAACACGGTTAAGATCGATATTCATTGTATTAGGATGTTCTAATTCACCCATAAGACCTTCAGTAGCAATAACTTTCTGAAGATTTTCAACCATCATTCCATAGTTTTCTTTTGAATAGACTCTCCTATTTTCATTCTTAACACCGCAAACACCAAATACACCGGTCATACGAACTTCATTAGTATTTTGAGACTCTTGGATCTGCAAGCCAGTTGTAGGTCCTAAAGTTTCAAAAACCATGCATTTCTTATTTGCCATATTATATTAAAATTTATATTTGATATTCTATTAATTAAAAATAAATAAAATTTAAATCGACTGAAAAGAAATCGATTTTCTTAAAAATAATATTAAATTGTTAACTTGCAAGTTCACTTGCAATTATGTCTTCTGCTAATACTTCTCCGGTATTTAAATCTACCTTATCACCATTTACTGTTTGAATCTGATAAGAAGGTATTTCTGTATTAGCAGCTTGACCGGACTGTTGTTTATTAGTAATAGATTCAATAAATTCTTTAGAACCCCTGACAACCATTGAACCGTCTTCAAGGTTGGTTTCTTTAGGTTTCTCAGCAAATGTCTTTTCAGCGTTAGCCTGCATTTCTTTAAAGATATTCTCAACACTGTTAATAACATCATTCAACTGTTTCTGTGTATCAAGCATTGATTTCTGTAATGCAGTAAGTGATGTATAAAGAGCACCTTTACCCGCATTCATTGTTATATTCTGAATAAGGGTATCCTGAGCTTTTTCATTTACATTAAGCATCTTGATAAGCATACGTATCTGATCTATTTCCTGAGCAATCTTGTTAGGAATATATGGATGCTCATCAATGTATTTCTGATCGAAATAATAATTAGAGAGACGTTCTGTGATTTCTTTAGCCTTTGCCTTAGCTTCTCCTTCAACTTCATTAATATCTATTACAAGTGTAGGTGTTTCTAGTACATCATCCGGAGAATCATACTGAGGATTATCTTCACTTCTAACAAATAAATCATTTAACATATCTCTATCTTCATTTGTAATAGGCATATGACATTCTAATAATTTTACATATAAAAATAAAAAAATAAATGAGATTGATTATAAATCAACCTCATTCAGCTAAATATTTTAATATTTTTATTTTCTAAACCATTGTAATATTATTGATATCCACTTATCATCACAAAAATAAACATCATTTATTCCGTCTTTTACCAATACTTCACCTGTTATATTACTTTCTGTATTTTCAAGAAAATCTAAAAATTTATTCTGTTCTTTAGTTTCTTTTAAATATTGTGGATATTTTTTAAATCTAAGATACATTACATAATTGTTAAAAACAGTATTATAATTAACTTTATATGTTATATCTTCCCAATTATTAAAATAAGTTTTAATTTGATTAAATGCATCTTCATTCATTTCATCAAAATTATCTATTTTAGAATCCTTATTTATTTTCAGTTTCTCTATAATATATATATTAAGTTGTTTCATATAATTAATATAAATTATGATACCATTTTGGTACTTTTTTATTTTTTCTTAATTTAGAATAAATAAATGTATCTTTAGAATGTAAATTTTTACCAGAAGAACCAATATAATCATCCATGGTAATATTCCATTGTGATATATCTTTATTAAATTTAGAATATGCAAACATATAATCTATATTAATAACACTACTTACATCCCATTTTGATATATCTCCATTAAATTCAGAATTATAAAACATGCTATTCATATCTTTAACATTACTTACATCCCATTTTGATATATCTCCATTAAATTCTGAATTTTTAAATAAGTTAGACATATTAGTAATATTACTTACATCAATATCATTTAAATCAGCATTATTACCTCTTTCTTTGAGTAACTTTTTTAATAAAGATTGAAGTTCTGTTCTTGTTTTAGGATAATAATGATAAACAATATCTTTATTAATTTTAAGTTTTTCAACTATATATGAATTTAATTGTTTCATTTCTTAACAAATATTCTATCTATATTTCCAATTTTAGGATCAAATTCATGATAAATTAATGCTTCATTATTATAATACATAAATGGATCTCTTATTGTAGGACCTAAAACTTCTTTACCTTTTTTATTTGCAATAAGTTCTTCGCCCATTTTAAAAGTATAATCAGGATCACCTATGAACCAATCAACAACACTTGGATTTTTTGTCCATTTCTTTAATTTCGTTTTATCAGTATAACATTTTAAGTTTTCACCATTAATCTCATTATCATTTACCCAGTCTTTTACAGTTTCATAATAAACATTCTTCTTATTATCTTCTAACCATTTTAGAAAATCATCAAACTTACTTGGAGATACTTCACATAATGCAAGAATTAATGGTACCATTTTATTATATACTGTAGAATCCTTATTAATAGAATCCTTATTAATTTTAAGTTTCTCTATAATATATGTACTTAAATTATTCATCATCTTTATCTTTATTTTTCTTTAAAACTATTAATTCATAATCTTCATGTTTTAAATAAAGGCCTTCTTCCCTTCCATAAAGTTTTATTTTGTCTTTTTCAGAATCATATAATAAAATATTATCTAATTTAGAATAATCATGGCTACCATTAATAATCCATTTTATTAAATCAAAATTACCATCATCATCTTTAGTTAAAAATGATTCTCCATTAAATATATCTTGATTTAAACTACCATCCCATTTAATAGAAATATAATTTTTAAAGTTATATAAATATTTTTCATTGACTCTAACAACAATATCTATAACATTATATTGTTTCATCCATTTAGCAATGGCATCAATTAATTCATCATCTGTTAATTGTAAAAAATCAACAAATAATTTACCATTTTCTGGAAGAGTAATGTTTTTACTTTCCTTATTAATTTTTAATTTTTCAATAATATATGTACTTAAATTATTCATTATCTCATATTATTTCTTTTTCTAAATTCAATATATCTGTCATAAATATCATCTATTGTAAATAAACTGTGGATATTATCTTTATATTTCTTTGTATATTGTGAAACGGTTTCTTTCATTTTCTTATCAAAATCTTCTTTGATATTCCTTGTTTCATTAGCAACCCTGTTATATATTGATATCAATAACCATAAATAATCATCTTTATTGAATACTTTAATATTGAAAGTTGTTATTAATCCCCTTTCTCTTAATTTTTTTGTTTCAAATTTTTTAACGGGAGTTTTATTGAATATATAATAATTTAAGAAGTCAGTCTTTGATATAGCAGTACTTTCGTAGTCTATATCAAAAGACTCTTCTGTATTTACATCTTTATTAATCTGTAATTTCTCAATTATATATTCACTAATTTTCTTCATAATATATATTAAATTTCTTTAAAAAATCTATTGTTATCGGATAAAGTTTTATATTGGCATATGCACCTAAATAAGATTTATCATAATAAAGGGCAATATTACCTTTATCTGTAAAATATGCCAATACATGATCAATATCATCATATTTACTTGAATTAACCTTACAATAATCTAAAAGTGTAGCTAACCAGAATCTTTCAAGTATAGAATCTGTTTTACTGTTTAATTTATCAATAGTTTCATCAGGCCAATATTGAGTAATAGTTTCTGTTTTTGATTTTAAACGACGTTTTTCATAGTCGCTTAATTTTTTATCAGGATCAGGATCAATACTGTCTTTATTGATTTTAAGTTTTTCTAATATGTAATTATTAATTTTTTTCATTTATCAATTCATCATATAAATCTTCTAATTTGCGACGTGATATTTGTTGGCTTGTACCTGTTTCACAAACATCAGCTTCAGTATTAAAATCAGTAATTAACTCTTTTAAATTTATTATATAATTATCTTTTATAACTTTATCTATAATTTCTAATCCTTGCGTTTTATGTACTAATATTGTCTTCCAGTCATCCATTCCCAATTTTGGTGATGCATATCCAAATTTATTATATTTATATTCTGTTGAAGTAGAATATCTTTTTTTGAAATCATGATTAAACCATGAAAGTATAATTTGATTTTCAGATATATTTTCAATTTTGTCAACAGTTAAATATACTTTTGCGCCTGGAAGGTATACAACCCTAAGTACATAATCATTTTTATGATATTTTTGTTTAGGATATCCAATATTACTATCCTTATTAATTTTTAACTTCTCTGTAATATATGTACTTAAATTATTCATATTTTGGATAAATGTATAATATCATATTATTTGATTTACATGGTTGTAAAACATTAAAGTTTTCTTCAATCCATTTAGCAACTGGTTTATATATCCATTTATGCTGTTTTTTAACACTTAAAAAAATATATTTCTTTGATTTACCAATATTTATATATTCATCATAACTATCGAATTTTATCATTGGATATTTTTCAATGATATACTTTTTTATATCAGAAATAAATTTATTGTTTATTTCATTTTCTATTGGTTTAGAATCCTTATTTATTTTAAGTTTTTCTACTATGTAATTATTAATATCTATCATTGTATACTAAGTAACTTTATAATTACATTCTTTATTTCTTCTTCAGTAACAGAATGTGTATAACTATCTATTCTTAATTCTTTTCTACCAAAATCTCCAAAAATTTCAGTATCTATTGTATTTTCTTTTTTATCTTTTATATCTTTAAGCATAAGTATAGCTTCTTTTCTTGGAATTAATAATGCTTTATTAGTATCATATTCATCTTCGGCCAATATAATATGCTTTTTATAAACTATATAAGGAAATTCAAATTCTTTTTCTGTTTTTTCAGGAATTACTTTTATTTTATGTTCTTCTTCATTTATAGAAGAAATTTTAAGAGCATCTTCTATAAATACGAATGTTTTACCTTGTACATCAATTTTATGAAAATTTATATACCATTCATCCATATCTGGTTTAAAAGAGCTTACATTTTTATTGATATGTAATTTTTCGGTAATATTGTTTTTACTAGGATCTACAACAAGATTAAGTCTTGTCATTGTATCTCTGTTTATAAGGGTCTTTGTAGATTTTTTTCTTTCATTAGTAACTGCGATAAACGGTTCATTAAGTTTTCTACCGCCTATCTTAATATAATCAATAATGATTATCGGCCTGTGATGAACTACATTGCCAACGGTAGGACTTGCTTCACCTTTCTTATCAAAAGTATATTCTTTATCGCCGATTGTAATAGTTACCTTATCACCGTCTATTTCCATTTTATCTACACCAAGGGTAGGAACTACACCACCATTACCAGTATCAATAGTGGCAGTAAATTCATATTTATCTCCTTGAATACATACAGTGATTATCTCCTTAAATCCTACTCTTTTCTTGAAATTCCTTTGAATAAAATCTCTAAGAGGTTTAAGAAGCTTATTATCGAAAAAGCCTTCAACTATGTAATCTTTTAACTCTATCATATATAAAAATAAAAAAGAGAATCTATTAAGATTCTCTTTCAATTATATTATTTACTCTGTTTTGAAAGTCTTTACTTATTACAAATCCTCTTTTCTTTGGTTTATAAAATAATTTAGTAAATGTTTCAAAAAGTTGTTTATAAACGCTGCCATGTTTACGAATATTTGT
>Ga0310696_10003203_pt1 | contig 20680 bp, 13 predicted proteins | sample AusTroGonzalo_MG_4_FD_203885 | JGI IMG/M metagenome (GOLD analysis project Ga0310696, IMG submission 203885) | Bovine rumen microbial communities from tropical cattle in Woodstock, Queensland, Australia - Gonzalo_02 (v2) (version 2) | ecosystem: Host-associated > Mammals > Digestive system >... | reverse complement strand
ATCAGAATTGTGAATTCCAATTTATCGGTATGATTCAGACCCCGGTAATCCTGATGGGATGCCGGGGCTTTGCATACCCTACCCTGGGCCGGGCCTCGCAATGGAAGTCTTGGGCAGGGCAATAGATGGGAGGGACCTTCTAAGGACATCAGACTACAAGCGAAGCGGTGCGGCGCAAGCCGCACTCCTTCTGTTGTATATTTTTATACCCTTTCCTTCCCCATCGGGCGGGAGATGCCGGTGGATTTCTTGATGAGGCGGAAGCGTAAGTCTCTTGGTTGGCCTTGGTTGCTGGGAGTCTCTAAGACGGGTTGGTGATGCGGGTGATGTCGTTCCCTTTCTTGATGCAGTCCGGGCGGGAGCCCGGCTTAGAGTCTCCCAGTGACCAAGGGCGCGGAACGAGCGAAGCGAGTGGAGCGTGGCCCTGGAGGCGGTCTGGCAGGTGTGGGGGCTGGCGGGCTTTGGCGGTGCAAGGGCTGGGAGACCTTAGGCTCCCAGACCCCGACAAAGACCGACAGAGTGCGTGGGCAGACGGCCTCCGGGGCCTGAGCCGGGACGGCTCACCTTGTGAGCGCGGTACTGACGTTGACGCGGGGTACAACGGTCCTCGCGAACTGGCACTGACCTTCGAATAGAAGCACAACGCCTACACCCTTGATGCGGGCGGAACCGCGCAGTCTGTGGCAGATCCATTCTGACACTGTCTGCGCCAACGGCCGGGACGGCCGTGTCCTTGCTGCCCGGAACACTTCTGGCGGGGTTTACCCCGGCAGAGGTGTGGAGGAATAGCAGCAAGGTTAAACTCTACCTTGGAGGAACGGTGCCGGAAGTGGTGTGGCAGACTTGTTCTGACACACGACTGGAGGTGCCGGGCCGACCCCGAGCGAAGCGATTAAGGCGGCGGACTTGCTCGCACAGCACTACGGCTCCCAGCGGGCTCCCTACCCTTGCACAGCACTGACGGTATGCGTGGTTGCACTTTGCGCCCACGAACACCTCTTTCCTTCTGATACGAGCCTCAAAGCGGAAGTCACGGGCGGCATTGCCGCACGTGGGTGGAGCGCTGCCCGAACTGGCACTGACGTTCCTACGAAGGATGCGCAAAGTGCGGCGCTCCCGGGTTGAGGGAGGGGTGGTCCCTCCCTCCCGGGAGTGCCTTGTCCGACGCCGCCTCACCCGGGAATTCGAAGGTAGGACCTCCGCACCTTGACGACGGAGCGTCCTTAACATAATCCGAATTGTGTAATCAGACGCCCTGTAGGCCGTTTTTGCGGGCTTCTGACCCCTTGATACTTCCTCCCTTGATGCGGGGCACTGACGGTGCCGGCGGCTGTTACACAATTCCGATGGGATTATGTTATGGAAAGCGGGATACGAGGCACGACGCTCGCGCTGGCACTACGGCTCCCGGGTGATTATCTCCCTTGGGGGCCGGGGGGATAAACCAGATGCAAGTCTGTGACGGACTTGCTCCGGCACAGTCTTGCATACCACTTTCCCTTTATAGGTGCGGGAGCCTTGCGGCGTAGGCCTTTTGTGCGGTGGGGCGTCCGTGAGTCTGTGGCCGACTTGTTCGGTCACAGTCTCACAGCGAAGGGTGGCAATAGAGGTTGCTGGTCTGGCTGTTTGGGCGGAGGCTTTGACGGAGACCAAACTGACAGACGAGCAAGTACCTTTTTCCTTATGGACGGTGGCATCGGCACTGCCGCTGGAACTGGGCAGCATCGGCCCATATCGGCCTGAATCTATCGGCCTATATCCCTGAGAGTGTTCCGCTGTTCCAAGTGTTCCAGGGGTGAAACAGGTGGAACAGGTGAAACACTTACTTTCGGAAGAACCGCCACGGCTTGGTGTCTGGCTCTCCCTTGCCGTTCTTCAGATTGTGGCGCACATCGGTCTCAATGTTGACATCGGCATCCTCTGGAGCGTCGACCCAAGTAATATGGAGGCCATCTCCAAAAAAGGAACCGTAACTGAACAGATCCTCCCATAGATAGCGAGGCGTTGAAATGACTTCGCCGTTCTCTTCGTACTTGTAGGCCCGGATGAGGAATGATGCCCGATATTCCCCCTTCTCATTCTCGAAGGTAACATCGACACCAGATTCATTGGGATAGAAGGAGCCAATAAATGGAATATACGGCACCTTCGGCCCTTTGTGATACATATTAGCATCCTTCATCCAAGGCTCCTCTTCTTTGCGCTCTCCATACAAGTAGAACTCGATGTCCATCGGATAAATCCTGGTATCATTGTTCACCAAGAAATAGCCGCCAGATAGTGCGGGGACGGCGATTTCGGCAAACATCCCTTGAATGGTATTCTCATTTGCATTGCGAGCATTGAAGTCTCGCATTGCCTCGTATAGTGTCTTCATAGCCGATTCTTTACGCAACCGTTTGTGGATATTCATTGACATCGGCAAGGATGTTCCAGGTGACACAGTTTAGAGCGCCTCCGTCCTGAACAAGTCTCAGGCAATCGTCAATGGTAAACACTTTGTAGTCGGGATAGAACTTCTGGATTTGCTCCCGCGCCATTCCATCCTCTTCAATGCCCAGACCCGGCACGAAGATGCATTTGCTGGTCTGGAGGAAGTTGATGTAAGCCCAGGATAACTTAGCGTGTTTGTTGCTGCCATAGGTCAATTCTTCCACGGTGAAATGCTCTGACAGCGTCTTCTTCAATTCTTTCCTGAGGCTGGGATCAAAATCGGCATAATTGTTCAGCAGAACCCGGTTCCCATCAATCCAGCGAACCATTCCGTCGGCGTGGCCATACTTCTCATAACGGTCCCAGGGAATCAGGACAATCTGTGCCTGGAAGTGATTCTCCAGTTCGGCAATCATATCCCTGTAGAACTTCATCGGATTCTCCTGAATGATTTTATCGGTCATAATGACCTTGTCGCCGCATTTGACTACATTGCCACCGTCCAGAACAATGTCCGTGGTAACGCAATTCAGCTGCAGGCTCTTGCAGATGGAAGGATAGTCCGGGATGAAGTCCTCGAACCCCTTCAGGTAATCCGGAGTGTAGCGATAGAGCAGAAACTTGTCCTTCTCCAACTGAATGGGCATATAGTCCCTCGCCCAAATGTGCTTCCTGGAATCGGCCAGAGGAAGGAACTGAGTTTCAATACTCCAGCCGCTTAATTTCGCGAGAATCCTTTCAAGGACTCTCCCGTAGTGCATCAGTCCTTTAGACAGGAACACCTTATTGGTTTCTTTATCGCAGATCATAAAGTTTGTTGTATGCTTCTATATCAAATCCATGTTCTATTGCCAAATTCTGCCAGGCATCGGCTGTCTCATCATTCACTTCCACCCCAATCCCGTAGCGATAGCATCTGGAGAGGTTAAACTCGGCACAAGCACCTCCACCATGTTCTACCGACTTTCTAAACCACTTATAGGCCTTGTTCCAGTCTCTTACCATACTGAAGGTCTCCTCATAGAACAGCCCCAGTTCATTCATCGCCCCTGCATTACCACTGTCTGCTGCCCAGAAGCACAACCATATCGCCAGATTCCAGCTCGCATTTCGGAATACTCTGTCAAACGTCAACTGTGCGTAACTTACTGCCGAATCCGTATTTCCTTTCTCAATGGCCTTCATCAGCCAATGTTCGGCAAGATGCAGGTTCTTTTTCACACCCAAGCCATCAAGGTAGGCAAAGGCATAGTTGTTCATCGCGTTCCGATCACCTTTGCGGGCCAGGTTTCGGAAGATGCTGACAGCAGTATCGTAATCCCTCTCTCCAAACCAGCCGTGTGTCAATCCATAGGCATAATCGTTGCCGGCTCCGGCATTACCGAGTTTGTATGCTGCTTTCAAAAAGCGCTTTCCCAGTTCAATGTTTCCCTTCTCAATGTGACTCAGTCCCAGGTGGTACCACCTTTCTGGTTGGTCTTCCGAGTCTCTCCACTCACTTGTTGTTGCTTCGCTCATCAGATGGAAGGTTCTTCCATCACTTGGGAATTCCCTGTCTACCAGATCAGGATGAATACCCAAGATTTTGTTTACTTCTTTTGTGTTCATACGCTTTGGGTTTGTTGCCGCAAAGGTATGAGGTCAGGTCCGGGAAGGCAAAAATCTTCTGTTAAAAAGTGTTAAATATATATAAATAGTTATTTATTATTCTTAACTAACTGATATTCAATCAGATATGACGTAAACTTTTTTCATCATATCAACGGTCAGATGATTACCTTGTTGAACTGGGAAAACTCCTGGATGTAGATGGAAACCTCCGGGCCACGAGGGTCTTCGGCAAGGCGGCCTCTGGCGACACGCTCTCCTATCTGTGGATTGACCATTAGGGCCTCTGCAGCGATGCGCAGGCCTTGCTTGGCGGCATCCATGCTGTCAAACAGGCCGTGGAATGTGGTAAGAAGATTCCGGTTGCTGTTCGGCACTTTTTCAACTTCAACGAGGAGGTAGGTTTTCATATGCGTAGGGCTTCGTTATTATCAGTCTCCAAAAATGATGAATGCAAGTACAACCAGCGCCAGGAAGACGATGACCCAGAGGCGGAACCGGCCGTCTTCAGATAAGCGATACTTTCTGGATGTAGGAGCCTGGGCTGGTGCCGAAGACACTGCCGCCAGTGATTCTTCGCTGGGAAGATAATGCTCCCGGACTTTCTTCAAGAGTTCGGTGGCCTGGGCAATCAGTTTCTCGCATTCGACCACTTCGTCTTCCAGTTCCTCACTGTCCTCGAAATCACCTGCGTACTCCTGCTCCCTCTCCTCATCATCGTCAATGGCCTCAACGGGCAGATTGGAGATGAGACGGTTGACATCGGCCTGAATCTCGTTCAACTTGCTCTCCAGGTCCAGAACGTCAAATGAGGGATCGAGAAGATAGTCCTTCTCGGTCATTGCCTGCAGGAACTCAATTCCGAGGCGTACAGCGGCTGATTCGTTCTCGTACATACCTACAGTTTCTGGATATAGCGCTTCTGGTATTCCTTGACGTACAATTTGAGCATATCGCCCTCCAGTATCTTGATGTCGGCGGCAAGGCCAAGGACGAAGCGGCCGACACCTTCCATGCTGTGAATCGTGGTTTTGAGGAGCCATTTGCTGCCGTCCCGTTTGAGGTCTTTTTCGGCCAGCGGGAATTCCTCCACCAGGAGGCTCTTGGCTCGGGTGTTCAGTTGAAGGGTGATGGGAACGTTGAGTGTGCCGGTCATCCGGAACACGTCTGGTTTGAGGACCTTGTGCTTATCCTTGAAGGCCCAGTCGTTGTGAGTCTCCTCAACGCTGTGGATTCGCATCACCTTAAACATCCGGTTCTCGCCTTTATCGACATCATAGGCCCAGATGTCAATCATATTGGCGGTGAATTCTATCGGCTCTACAAGGCGGTCTTTGGCCTCATCGCTGTGTGCAGATTCGTATTGGACCAGTATGACTTGCTTGCGGTGCTTGATGGCGGCAGCAAGGGCTTCTACGTTGGCAGCATTGGCCGGATTGTCGATGAAGTTAGCGATGCTCGTGCTGTCGTAAACACTGGCTAATTTCCGCTGTAAATCCCTTTTGAGGGCGTTGTTGTTGTCGATTCCTTCAATGAGGCGGGCGGTGATGTATGCCTCTTCCTCCGTGAAGTAAATCAGTTTGTTGAAATCGGTGAGGCCACGGCCCATCTTCCCCATTGCGAAGACGTTTCCGTAGAGTTTATTCACCACGAAGCCGGCCTCCCGAATATCGTCTATGTAACGATAGATGGTACGTGGCGTGGTACCCATTTCAACGGCAAGTTGGTCTATTGTCCGGCTGACATTGCCGGTCAATAGTTTCATCAGGCGAAGAATCTTGACAATCTTGGTCTGGTCCATAGTCGTAGGGGTTAGAGACCCTTGACGGCAATGTGAGGCATCTGGGTCTTGAACTCAGGATCGATGTGGTGGCACTGTGTTTTGATGATGCCACGGCGATAGATAGCGGGCTGGAGGCAGTAGGTGTCGAAGTCGCGCAGGTCAACATCGGCTACGGTCTTCCAGTGCGGGAAGAAGAGTTTCATGGCCGCTGTGGCAATGCGCTTGACGGCCTTGAAGTCACGCATATCGGCATTTGCTTCGTACTCTACGAGTTGGTCGAAGAGCATACCGTAGACGTTTTCTGTACGGAGGGCGTGCATCACCTCGGAGAAGTACTCCACGTTGATGGTCCAGCCCTTATAAATCATATTCTTTGAGATACGCGGAAGGTACCAACCTTCAATGAAGCAGTGGAAGCGGTCCAGGAGGGCTGATTCACGGAAACTGTTGGGCAGAGAGTCGAAGTACCGGTAGTTGATGGGCTTCTTGTTCTGGTCCAGCGGAATGTTACCCATCAGCATCAGGCCGCACTCGGAGGTAATCTCCTTGTTGTCAATGGTGGTCTTGCCAGCTTCGAGGTAAGCCTTCAAGGCCGCCTGGATTTCGGCCGGCTCCTGGAAGACGATGGTCTGAATCTCATCGAAGGCAGTATAGTCGTGGTTGCAGAGGATACCCAGTTGCTCTTTGGACTTGTCATAGAGCAGTTTCGCGCGGGTCACCTTGCCGCCGCTGATAATCCAGCCGTACTTGGAGAGGTTGCCGAAGACGTAGGATTTGCCGGTTCCCTTCGGGGCCAGTTCAATAACATTGAGACGAGGCTCGATGAAGATGAAAAGGCGGGTCAGGAATTCCAGTTTCTGCTGCATACTGGCAAAAGTGTCGGCATCGTACTCCATCGCAGAGATGAGAACGTCTATCCATTCCTCTGTAGTGAACGATTTGCGGGCCTCACGGAGGTAATCTACATCCACGGACTTGTAGGGCTTGAACGGCTTAAAATCGACCATTTCTACGTGGTTTTTCTTGCCATCCTCGTCCGGCATCAGGCAGAGTTTGATGATACCCCATTTCTCGCCATCAACAAGTTCACCTTTGTTCTGCTCGTAGATGTACGGCGGAATCTGTCCCTCATTGAGTTTGATGCCGAGGTCCGGAATGGAGAAGCGACGGATGCTCTTCACCAGGTCGATGTAGATTGTAAAGCGTGTGAGCAGGGTTATCTCTTCCCCCATCCCAAGGCGATCCTTCACGGAAGCCGGGTCTTGCGGGATTACCTTATTCAGGAAGGTGGTGAGGCCACCACGGTCCACAACGCCCTCAGCATTTATGAAACGCTTGAGGAGGTAGTCTTTGACGAAGGCCGGCAGGTTACGACCCGCGAACAAGCTGTCCGTAGAGTTCGGGTCTTTGTAGATGGCCATCGGGGCGAAGTAAGTGCGAATCTTACTGCTGATATTCTCGTTCATTATGCTCTATTAAAATAAGTCGTCAAACAAATCATTCTCTTCGGTGCCAAGTTTGGCTTTGAAATGGAAAGGATGGCTCATACCTTCTACCATGACTTCGACCAATTCAACGCCGGCAGCCAGGTCAATATGGTCTGAAACATAGATTTCCTTGCTCTCAAGGTGGAGGGCATAGTGTTTTCCATTGTAAATCAGGTAAGGTACATCCTTGTTGGACAGGCCTTTGATTTCAAATCTCATTACAGGGTTGGAGGCAGACACTTCCAGACTCTTCTGGGCAATCTGGGTGCAGGAGTGCTCCTCGTAGTCGGAGATGATAAACACCGGGACCAGGACCTCTTCCGGAGTGCAGCCGCCGTGACAGCCGGAGCCGTTATCAATCTTGCTCGTCAGCGATTCGTGACGAAGGGCGCAGATGGTGTTTTGGTCCTCCAGAATCTTGTATTTCTCGTCGCTGACAACCTTGCCTGAGTTCCAGGTGGCATAACGCCCGCCGTGGTGGCCTTTGATTCCAGGATGGTTGAGGCCTGGACGGAGCTGAGACATATAGGAGATGCCGTGGTCAGAGACGATAGCAATCTTCTTACCCGGGTTCTCGTCCAGAATACGGTTGATGACCTCACGGACTTTGGCCATATCGTCTATGATGTAAGACGGGTACGGCCGCACCTTGTGGGAATCACCATCAAGGTCGCCGTATTTGTCCAACGTACCACCTGCGAGTTTCTGGAGTTCAATCTTGTTGATGTCCGTCACCGTAGGTAGCGTTGCCCTTGCGATGTACACCTCGTTGAGGAAATAATTATCCTGGTTGCGTTCGCGTAGGATTTCCGTGACAAACGGCACCCATTCAAGGCCCAGACCGTCAATCCAGAAGTAGACCTGAATGTCGGTGCGCATATTGAAGTTGGTGCGGACGGTCTTGAATGTATTGTACCAAGAGTTGAAGGTCACCTCGTTTGCATTCTTTTCGAGGATGACCGATTCGACCTCCGGCGTGTAGATGTTGGCCAGTTTGGCCTTCTTGTACTGGTCAATATATGACAGACACCAAATCTGAGCAGCATCCCTGGTGCCGAAGGTGGGTTTCATGTAGTTGTAGAGATCGGGATAGACCTTACGGACATCATCGGCATCAACCTTCCCGGCAGCGAACCACTTGATAATTACGGTCTTCTCCGCTTCTGTGGCCAGCGTCAGGTATTGGAAGGCGTATTTCGCTCCCATCTTCTCCTCCACATCGTGAATCTTCTGAAGGAGGAGTTCCTGGACGTTATCTGGCACCGTGATGTTCTGCTGGACGGCAGCCTTCAAGCCAGCGTTGCGCTCTTCCAGTTCATCGACGGAGTGACCTTCGTCAAAGATGGTGAGCAGCAGATGCTGAACGAATTCCGGGTTGCTGTAGTTGTTGCATTCTCGGAGCACGGAGCAGATGTAGCCCTTGTTGCAGAAACGGTGCGTGTAGTAGGCGCTAAGCAGCCAGCGGCTGTATGAATCCTTCTCTCCGAACCAGATCTTATAGAAGACATCAAAGTGGGCAAGTTCGTGGATACCGAAGCGGGAGTTGAAGAATGCGGTAAGATTGAAGTTGTTGATGTCGATCTCCGTGGCCAGTTTCCGCCAGAAGACATCCTCCACCTCCTCGTACTCGATAATGTCCAACGGCAGGCCAAGACCCTTCACGAGGAAGTCGTACACATTATTACAGGTGGTGTAGTCGAAGGCGTTGTCCGGCTGGGCATACTCTGCATTGGCAAAGATGGAGCGAGAGGTACAGATGATGGTCTGAGTGACATCGCCGTCTCTCCAGACATTTATCCACTCGGTGACTGTACGGACAACCGTGTACTTGGATTCCAGATTTTTGATGCCGTAGGTCGTACCGTCCGTCAGGATCAGGTGATAGTTCAACTGATGGTCTGCGGATTTGAGGTACCAGATGGTGGATTGGGAGTCCTCGTTGAACTTGGACATCTTCCCATACAATCCGACAATTGGAATGTACACACGCCGGTGGTCATCGTAGTTCTTCTGCGAGGATTCAACCGATTTTATGGTTGAAATGAGCGAGTTGAACTCATTGCTGGTCTTATTGTTATAGAACCGGGCCAATTCGGAGAACGGTGCGATTACGCTATCAAAACTACAGTCTCTTGCGTAGTCTCGAATCTTGGTGGCCAGGTCACTATGTGTGACGATGACATCCGGGAATTCCGTGTTCAGCCACAGGTCAATGCTCTGGAAGAAGACATTGGCCTGACGGGACACGAACTCATAGCAATCCCGGAAGTTGTCGAAGAGGACGAAACGAATCGGATACCGGTTTGCGGTGAACGCATTTGCACCGGTAGCATTCTTGTCCTTTTCAACGGCCTGCATCAAGGCCTCCATGTTGTCGAATGTCTGGAACATACGTGCTTATTCGTCAAGAATTGTATTGAGAATCTGGTCGTAACCGAGGTCAATCAGTTTCTGGAGGATGGCCTTTGCCTCTCCCACCTCAACGATGCCGTCAACCTTGCTACGAGCCTTAGATTTCTTCTCTGCTGAGAACCCACCGGTGGGCGGTGTGTAAGTCGGAGGGACATTGCCGCCACCACCAGGCTGGTCCGGGCCAGAAGGCGGAGGAACCGGACGAGTGGTGAGACGCCAGTCTTTGAGGACGCCTATTACCTCGTCTTCGTTCCAAGTACCGACCTCTGACTGGAGATGTGTGGAGATGTATTCTACGGCAGCGTCGAATTCGTCTGCTTTCAGGCCCACGGTCTCTACTGTCTGCAGGAAAGCAAGGAAGCCCTCACGGAAGTTAGCATCGTTGCCGATGAGGTTCTTGAACTCGAACTCGTACATCTTGAGGCCGTCCAGGGCATCGGTCATCAGGTTTGGATTGGAGGAGCCAATTTCCACACAGATGGCGTTGATGTTGTCCACAAGCGTTCTGACCTCCTCCTTTGCCTTATCTTCAGCCACATATTTGAGCGACCAGAGCGGGTATTTCTTGCCGGGAATGTAGGAATGAGTCATAACCCAGCGAGCGTTCTTGAGGCTGCTGATTTCGCTGATGTCTTTATAGGCGGTAAGGTTGAAGGTCTTGATGAAGGCCTTACACAGCTTACCCTCCTCAGGCGTCTCAAAGCGGAAGGTTACCTTCGGGTTGGCCTTGCCGTCTTCCCAAGCCTTGAAGACCTCCACCACGTCTTCAACAACGTGCTGGGCTTCACGCGGCTTGCCGTTGAGGTCGAATATCTTACCGATGTAGGGACGCATAGCGAAAGCCAGCATACCCATACCCGAGTAAGTTTGGAAGAGACCATACGGCGGTTTGGTAAGGTCGATGAACTTCTCGGCCAGATTGAAGGTGTTAGACTTGTCGGCGTGTTTAATCTTGTTCTCAACGAACTTGCATACCTGATACAGCGGGTGTTCAGGATCGACATCGGTCTTCCAGGTGAGGTCTTCGTTTACACTGTCCTGGAGGAGATAAGGCACGTGCATAGCAGGACCTTTACAGTGGTCACTGATGTCCGTCTTGGTGTTGAATGATATGACGCTCTTGACGGTATCCTTGACCAGTGCTTTCTTCCAGTAGGTCTTGGAGAATTTAATCTTGATGATGTCAAGGGATTCCGGACCAGCAGAGAAGATGGCCGGGGCAATCTCTGAATTGACCACGGTGGGCATCTTCATAGCGGATGCGGTCATAGGCTGGCCCTTGACGTAAGTCTCAAATACGCCACGACGAATCTCTTTAATCCATTCCTTGAGCATATCAGAGGCGCACTTGGCGTGTGATTGCTGCTGGTCGGCAAAGCCGTGCTGCTGGGCACACTTGGCATTGGCCTGGTACTCGATGAAGCGCTGGTAGTTGAGGTCTGTGAGTGTGGTGTCAAACACTACGAAGGTCGTGGTCTGGAATCGCTCCTCATTGCAGTTGCGGAGGCAGATGTCCTTCAAGGTGTTCAGTTCCTCTGCATTGCGGGCGACCATCATCGCAAAGAACAGTTCGTAGTCCTTGGCCTGCTTGCGGCCGTTCTCCACCTTGTTGAGAAGCGTGTATTCGTTAACCTCCGTCGAATAGAATTGGAAACTGTAGGGACGAGCCACGTTGGCCAGATACCGGTCGAAGTCCTCCCGGGCAGCGGAACCAAAGTTAATGACCTGTGCCGTGGTTTTGAATTCGGTGAACATCAACTGCTGCTTGATTTCCTCGATCTCCTTAGGAGGAAGGGCCGAGAACTGGATGGAGTACATTCCACCCGGGGCTCGCTGGATGATACTGTTGTCGTTGAGCCAGGTCAGTATATCATCTACCTGGTATTCAACGGAAGTGCCTACGAACAGAGATTTGATGTTCTCCTCGCTCGGGGTCACAGACTCGTTGTTGGCGATGTTGTTGAGGGCATTCAGCAAAAGGATGCCCTTGAATACGGCAAGGTGCGCAGCGCTCTCATGCTCTACGCGCAGGCGGTAAGAGTTAAAGCGTTCTGTGACGGCACCGAACTTGGCCACGTTGTCATTGAATTCTGTAACTACATAATCCCAGAGATAGTCCGCAGTGATGGTCTCCCGATTCATGAAGAAGTCTTCGTTTTCAAGGAAGGCCTTGACCGCTTCGTTCTCACCCAGGAACTGGAATACACTTCGAGAGGATGAACCTGCTTCACGGGCGTAGTAGGTTGCCAGGTTAGCCGTGGCCGGATGGAGCGGGAACAGATTCTTGATGTCGGCTATGGTTTCTGCCTGATTGGCGGAACCAGCCGTGTAGGCATTCAGGATAGGAGCACATTTATCGAAGAACGAACTGCTGACCATCCGGAGTTCCTCTTCACTGCCCACGAGTTTGAACTTGCGGGACATAATCTTGAAGGCGGAAACCGGCTCCATATTGTACTTCATATAGAGGTAGCGGCCCTTTGTCTTGTCTCGTTCCTCTGCCTTCAAGGAGTTGAGGGCGGACGGGTGCGAGATGAAGAACAGATATGAATTGTGCTCTGCATTCATGGTCTCGTCTGCCAGTCGCTGAAGATCGACCAGCAGGCTGAGGCCAATGTCGGATTTCATCACGTCCGTGAACTCATCCCAGATAACGAGGAGACCGTCGTAGTCCGTACTTTGAGACAGTTTTTGCTCGACCTCAAAGAACCAGGAACTGAGTTTCTCGCTCTCCAGAGGAATGTAGAGTTGGGAATCTCGCAGAACATCCTTCACCTTTCCAAGGGTGCCGGAGTCCTGGGCGACCAGATTGGACAAGAGTTTGTCCACCGTGGGCGTAAAGGAAGACAGCTTGGGGTTCTGACGCAGAATCAGCTCCCACATATCCCTATTGTTCTGGATGTGGTTGACGTAGTTGTCGAAGTCGGTCTTGACATCCAGCTCCAGGCCTGCTTTTGCCAACGCCAACTTGATTTCGCGCTGCATCTGCAGGGACAGGTCATCCTTGTGGGCTATGTTGTTCTGACCATACAACGTGACCGGGAAGAGACGCTTCTGCTTGCGCAGGTCAAACAGAGACTGGCGCAGAGCGTCATACTTGGGATTTGCATATTCCTCGTTCACGTAGTCCGCAATCTGGGCCACCTCATCGCAAAGGAGATGCTCGATTACGGCGGCGGCGTGAGACTTACCGGTTCCATAAGTACCTTCAATCCAGAAGGACTTGTGGACGTTGGTGTCGTTGTTGAACACGGAATTGATAATCCGCCGCAAAATGTCGTTAAATTGCTCGTTGGCGATAAACACCTTCCAGGCACCATCCTCTTCAGTCTGGATGTTGTAAGCTGCCTTTTGGCCCCTTAGAGCAATAATGTCAGAATACTTTGTTGCCATATGTTTGGTTCTTTGCTATTAGCGTGTTTATTCGGACAGGAAATAATTGATAATCTGTGTCTCAAAATAATGCCTTGTCTCTTCGTCCTGAAGCAAATCCCATAATGCATTATCAAGATAGCCGTACTCGGCATTCTCTCTAAGCATTTTCGCAGAGGGATGATAAGTGTGCTCTGGCTCCGTTTTCCATTTGATATGCCAGTAGCCATCTCCTACCAAAAAATAGAACGGTAGGTACATCGGTGCGACCGTTAAATCGGGATTGTACTTTGAATATAGCCCATGATACACTTCTTTGAGGTCATCGTTAAACAAGACCTTATTGTTCGAGAAAACCCCGCGACGTATGACTTCGATTAGAGCGAGAACAAAAATGGGTTTGGCATTGATTACGCCACCATTTCTGCTTGCTCCTCTCCTCGTCTGGAGAATCATCGTGTTATAAAGTTGTATGTATGGGCGCTTGTTCATTATTGATACAATTCACGAAGAACAGATTCAGAATTCAAGTCCTCACGAAGGGTGATGTGGTCAAGACCCATATTCAACTCAGCCACAAGGACACGATTAGAGGAAGAGTTCAGAGTCCTAAGCGCTTTTTCGAAGACTGCTTTAGGCACGCCAAACTCCTTGAAGGGGCCTCCATCACAAGAATCCTGATAAAAGTCGGAAACGCGAAGTGAATGGATGTTATGTGACTCAGCATACTTGTACAAGGAGTACGCAATTGCTTCTTCACTTATATCTGAATACTCACCACGGACAGAAGATTCCTTATCTATTACATTCATCTGCTCAAACTGGCTACCAACAGGAGACTCTCTTAACGTCCTTTGAATTTGGTACACAGCATTGTGAACTGTTTTCTCCTTATATGCAGGGTACTGGTCACGAATCATCTCTTCCATCAGTTTCTGGCTATACTGTGTGCCTGGAACGATATTCTTTGCAAACCACCCGGCAATGAAAGAGTTGTAGGTGAGGTTAATCCAAACAATCTCCCAAACCACTTCGGGACGATCCATTCTCATGTCAGCAAGAAGTTGTCCAAGAGGCGTCACATGATTAGTCTGGTCAATTACACCGGCATCTTTGAGCCATGCCTTCAAAGAAGGGATCTGGTAATTCTCATTGAGGCCATGGTCACTTGTCCAATAATCATCAAGGTCAATGAAGTACTGTTCGAGCCATTCTTCTCTCAGACCGAAATTCTTGTAGCGGTCAATGTTTCCTTGTTTGGTAGTCATATTTTCAGTTGTTGATAAGGAATTAGCCACAATGCAGCCTTTATCGTGAAAATCAAGGCACTTATGGCAGTGAATGCATAATTTTCTATCTACGGAAACTGTTGGATAGACCTTCAGGGCCCCTGTAGGACATTCCACTTCACAAGCCTCACAATGGATGCAGTAAGTGGTCTTGTACAGGACACGTTTGATGTCACCAATCAGTTCAATGTCTGTAATATTATGGATCGTGAATCGATATATCTCTTCGTTTTGGCGTTCTTTCACAACCGAGAACTCATATACATCCTTCTTTACGACCAACTCGCCTTTGCGATTCTCCTTCGGCCCCATCATCCGAAAATCGCCAATAATCTGGAGGTAAGAGTCGATTGGCAATTGAGGGTTTTTGAGAATAGCAACGAATTCTGGAGTCAGACTCTTGAATTGGATGAAGGACTTCTTCTCGATGAAATTACCGCCACCACGACGCTTCCACCCTCCTTCTCTAATATAATCCTGAACGTCCTTTACTCCGGCTCTTTTAGCGAAAGACTCGATTCTATCGAGGAAAGGTTTAACGCTCTCCGGATTTGTCTTGTTGGCTATCATTTCGTTCCACTCAGATGCGAACGGACAAAGCAGACAGCCAACACGAGTCATACCACTCCTGTAAGAAGGATTGATAGGGAGATTATTTCTGAAAAGATACAAAAAGACCTCGGCAATATTCCACAAGAAAATGGGACGAGCATTGATTGTCGTTGAATGCTTAACTCCTTTTCCTATTCTATCGTATCCTGAACGTCGGGTACTTTCCTCTGCTCTAACTCCTTCAAAGCAGAGCACCTTCCCTTGTTTATTAGTTCCAGGTTCCTTCAATGTCCGATAAAGAGGACCAGTCTTCATAACAGCACAGCACCACCTCTGTTTGTCGCTCGGCGTTCCAATCTTATCCCAATAGTTCAGCACAGACTCGTGATTCTTTGCCGTAGAGAACTTCAAATCGGGGAACTTCTTGCCGTAGAACTCTTGGACCTCTTTGTACAGATCCAACGAAGAAGGCAATTCATATCCGGTGTCAGAGTAGATGACCTGGAAGGCAGACGGCGGTATGGCACGGGTGCAGAGGTCCAGCACTACCTGTGAATCCTTACCTCCGGAGAAGGAAGCGAGGAAGTAATCTATCTTGGTGGTCTGGAAGACACGCTTACCTTCCTCATTGGCCTGGTCAAGCGGCATTATGTCGAAGGAATCGCAGTCCTGCTTTACGATGGCCATCTTCTGCTTTGTTTTCTTCTCCAGGCGCTCCGTGAGGGCCTCGAAGTCAATCTTGTTGGCTGCCACACGCTCCACGCTCTTGGTCGCAGCAGAATATGCGATGTAGGTGTCACGGATGAAGTCGATGGCTTCGGACTCCATCAAGAACATCGGGTCTTTGTTGCGGGAGAGCATCTTGGTCATATTGACCGGAACGAGTTTCATCGGCTCGACTCCTTTCTGCAGGACCACTTTTGGTGCGTCGTAGATGTTCGCTCCCTGAGCGTCAAAGAGGTACTGCCCACGGTAGAAATACTGCTTGTTGCAGGCCCACATCAGGGGTTCCTCACAATGGGGATACTTCCACCCCTGGGCAGCAAGACCCAGCAAGTCGAGTTCCTCCCAGAATACAGGGCGCGGAGCCACTGAAAGCGTATTCTCTACCACTTTCAGGTTGAGGAGGATGCCTCCGGTTTCGTTATCCCAAGTTATTTTGTACATTGTCTGTGTTCTGTAAATGGTTCAATAATTTCTCAACGGCCTCTCTCTTCCATTCCGGCATAGAATCCCTGCTATACCGATAATCATGGGTCATATTAGCAAAGAAATGCTCTAATTCTTCCTCCGCTTGCGGGTCTAAATCAGACACATCCTTCTCTACATACACGCGCCATGCTATCGCGTATTTTCGACGCCATTCATACTCCTTCTTATCCATCTGCAGGTGGCCATACTCATTGAGAATCTTCGTGTGGTATTCCAAGCCGCTTGTCGACAACTCGCCGGCCTCAAAATAGTGCTGTTGACGCCTCCAGAAGCCACATAGTTGCTTCTCACTGTCGTCAACACCGCTGGAGAACGGGAAGCGACCATTTTCTGATATGAAAGCGAGCAGCTTGGGGTAGCCAATGCTCATTGCCGTAGCGTTGCGGGCATCTCCAGAATAAGGGAAATACTCTATCGGGTAGGTGTTTTCAGATAAACCGATATAGCGAATGCCGTCCCGGAAGAAGAATGAGAACATCCCGGTTTGCTCCAGGGCAAGATTCGTCAAAATGTTGTACTCATCGGTTGTCGGGCGGAATTGACAAACGTGCTCAGTAATATCTGATGACGAGGCGATAGTCGGTTCCAACTCGCGTAAGTAATCCGCAACGATTTGACGTATGGAGCCTCCACGATGGGAATCACCCTCCCACTCTGCGAGAGTGTAGGTGCTGGTCCGTCCTATGGGGATAATGTTGGGATTATTGTTGACGCTGCCGCGAAGGGTGTTCATTTCCGTGTAGCGTTCCGGATACTGATAGATGAATTCTTCATAAATCTCTTCCAGCGTCAACGGGTGGCCTGCAGCACGGATTATCTCTTCAATGACGATGGGGTTATTCTTGCGGGCGTTCGGTTTGAAAATTACCTGACCAAAGTCTACCTCAACGGGATAGTGCAGGTAAAGAATCGAGCGGCAAGCGGTCTCGATGGCCGGCATCTCATCCTCGCAGTACTGTGTTTTAAGATGGGCGTTTATTAGGTTCTGGAGATTGACTTTCTCTTCATTGATTCGTTTCTCTGCCAAACGGGTTTCGACATCTTCAAGGAAGGCGTTGAAATCCATATACTGACAGAGTTCGGTGGGGACCAGGCAGAGGAAGTAATTCTTATCGTAGTAGCCAGTGATGGTCTTAGCGACATCGCCCAGAAGCGTCACCTCGTCAAAAGCGGAAGCAAGCACCCAGTTGATGAAGTTGAGGTTGAAATCGGTGCCCTCTTCTGCATTGATGTCCTCGTTGATGAGGCGCATCTGGTAGTTGTAAGGGCATTCGCCAACGAATCCGAGAGTGCGATAAAAAGCGAAGTATCCGGCCAAAGAATCAACCAGTTTGTTTCGCTTCTGGCGGACACGTTCCGGGCTGAGGTTTAATTCTGCTGCGACTTCATCTCTTTCACGAGGAACTTGGTCTTCGTGTATGATGAACAAGCCGTCAATGATGGTGCGCTCCTCTCCTTCCAGTCCCTCAAAGTAGGCTTTCAAGGCAGCAAACAGCGGGAAGTGGCCCAAAGTATTCTCCAGTTCGTGAATCTCGTCCTGCGCATAGGCGGGAATCTGCAGGTCATCGAGCGTCTTTGTGAAGAACTTGGTGACGGCGTCTTCTACGGACTGTTCGTCTGCGAAACTCTCCATGAACTCTCTGATGCCGTTAAGCACACCCATAACCTCGGCTGCCGTAGTCCTACCGACATTTCTCATCTTGACGGGATCGAACTTCGGATTGGTGAAGGTTGCATACATCTCCGTCAAGGAATTGTGATTCTCCTCCAGGAAGATGATGATGCCGTTCTTTGCACGGACCGACAAGCCTTCAAGACGGGGCATCACCAGTGGGAGAAGGGTGTCAATGTTGGCAGGAAGTGAACGCGGAATGAAATCCGGGGCATCGGTATTCTGCCCTTTGTGGGTAGGATTGAGGATTGACTGGATGGCCAGTATCTCATCAACGGTCTTGGCTCCGCAGTTTTTTAGAGAGCGGATCTCTTTGCGGGACATTCTGATAAAAGAGTCCAAGAAATCCTGCTTGCTGGCGTATTTCTGCTGCAATGCCGCAAGAACATTATTAGTGCGGACAGAGTAGAACGATAGCAGTGCATCGTATTTGCTCGATAGGTCCTCGTAGTCCACGACAGGTGCAGACACGATGGGTGTAGTGTTATCTAAATTATCGAGCATTTTGGGGTTGCTTTGTCTATCAAATAGACAAATATACTCAAACATATTCAAATATCCTTAAAAAGATTAAAAAATCGAACGAAACGCGGGAAAATTGACAACATGTGGTCAACTTTATTGACGGTGAAAATTACCGCCCCAGCATTCATTACCGAGGCGGTAACTACCAGATTAGTCAAATCGTGAATACACTATTGCGAATGCCGTTTTTTCCAAGCGTAGTAATTACGCTTGAAGTCGTTCAGGGCAAGATATTGTTCACGACTTGACAGCCTTCCTTTGACATACTCCAGAAATTCTTTATCGGAGTCCGCAGTGGCGTGGTATATGTCAATGTCGGCTTTAATGTCGCAAGCCAGGTCCGTGTAAGGACTACCGGCAGCTGGTCCGGCCTTCTCAAGACGGGACGCGACCATTGATACGTAAGAATACAGTTGTTTCATTCCTTTTGCACAAATTAAGGTTTGGGTGGATGAATGGCCACGATTTCGAGGTCCAGGTCTTCGATGAGGGCCGCAACTTCCGGCATCACTTCCGGCGGGAAGTACTTGGCGACCTCCCTGACAACGGGGTTGTCGTACTGTTCCAGCTGTTTCATCTGTTCCATTGCTGAAACAGTTGAGACGGGCGGAACAGGATTACCTTTTGGATTGCCGTATGCACGGATTAGCCAGTCGGCGATGTCAATCTGGGCTTCACGGTCTTCGTCGGAGACTTCACGCTCGATGAGGTCGGAGACCTTGATTCCCAGGTAGGGACGCTCTTCAAAATACTTGGTCCAGTAGTCGTAGCCGTCTGCATCTGGCAGAGCCATCACCTTGAAACCCCGGAGGACGTTCAGTTTGTCGCCCAACTGGGTCTTGCCGCCGGTGGCCACCCACGTGTACTGAGGGAGGTATCCGGCTCCAATGACGGCCGTTTTTTCTGCCTCAACCAAGATGACCAGCCTGCGGGATTTCTTGTCAAGCAAATGCTCGCCGAAAACGCACTGGTCCACAGTCCAAGATTCCTTCAGGAGGCCCTGCTTCTTCATACGGGCGTGGAGCCAATCGACATCCAAGCCGGTGTCCTTCACGCGCTTTCCCTTGACAGGATCGTACTGGACGACCTTGCCGGCGTGACAGCGGCCCTGGGCATCGAACTGGTAGAAGATGACTTCTCCTTTCTTTGTGACGCCGAGGCGGTACTGCTGAGCCAGGGCCTGTACGGTCTCTTCCGGGAAGAGTGTGCGCAGGAAGGTGAGGAAGTTGCAGGGACGGTCTGTCCGGATGGATTTGTTCACGAGATCCAGTGGCATCAGGTCTGGACGGCCTTTAGACTGGGTGTTCGGGGACAACTGGAGCCTGCTCTTGGGCTTGCTCCGCTTGAGCCATTCCGGCGGCTGCCTCCAGGCATCGCCCTGGGGACGTGCCCCAGGGTTCTGCTCGAAGTACTCACTTGGTGTGAGGTGGTAGGCGCAAGAGGATTCGTGGTCGCAGCGGCCGACAGTTTCATCGAGAATCTCGTTGTTGTCGTCCACGTAGGGAACGAAGCAGCGAGGCCTGCCACAGGACGGGCAAGTGAGTTTCCGGAAACTACCGGTACACTTGGCAAGGTGGTACTTGAAGTTACTCATCGTCATCCTCCTTGTCAAACAGGTCCTTCTGCTCAGGTTCGGCGGGCTGTGCCGGCTGTTCCGCCTGTGTCACCTGTTCCGCGGATGAAACAGTTGAAACAGGAGTGCCGTCCTCGGAGATGATGCCCAGTTTCTTGCCCTTTTTGATGCGGCGGTGGACCGTTGAGGCGGTCATGCCGGTCTCCCGGGCAATTTCCCGGACGGACATCTTCTTGGCCACCATCTCGGAGATTTCCTTGATGTCCTCCATCTCAGTGAAGGAATTGTTCTCCTTGAGGTGGTCAGACTCACGGCCGTACTCCACGAACTCGAAGTGCGTGAAACCATCCGTCTGGATGAGCCGGTACACCAGGACGTTGTCGGCACCGTACATCTCAGCGCCAGTACGGACCTTGACCTGCTTAATGTAGCGGGTCTCCTTGTCCTTGGCGGAGCGACCGATGGCGATTCCGGCGTCGAAGAAGCTGATGAGCTTGCTGCTACCGGCCAGGTCGAACTGCGTAATCGGCTGCTTTCCATCCCGTTTGGGCGTGTGCGCGATGACCACGATGGTGAGGTTGTAGGTGCGACGCAACTTGATGAGCCGCATCATAAACTCAGTGGCACCGAGGCCCTTTTCGCTGTCCCTGCAGATGAACGTCAGGTTGTCCACGAAGAAGAAGCGGTCTCCTTCCTGGGCCATCTGTTCGATACTGTCGAGGATGGCTTGCTCCACGTTTCCATCGGTGATGAGGTCTGGCG
>Ga0310696_10003202_pt1 | contig 20684 bp, 6 predicted proteins | sample AusTroGonzalo_MG_4_FD_203885 | JGI IMG/M metagenome (GOLD analysis project Ga0310696, IMG submission 203885) | Bovine rumen microbial communities from tropical cattle in Woodstock, Queensland, Australia - Gonzalo_02 (v2) (version 2) | ecosystem: Host-associated > Mammals > Digestive system >... | reverse complement strand
TCGTCTGGATGATCAGTTGTCCATTCTCGATGCGTTTCTGTACTCCGTCAGCAGAGCTGTCTGTACTCTGTACTCCTTCAACACCCGTAGCTGCATTCTCCTCATCAAATACGAAACGCATTCGACGCGGAGCGCTGCCTTGAACGCCGCTATAGATGACATACGCCTTGTGCGCACCTACCTGTGCACCTGTGTACTGATAGAAACCAATCACACCGTCAACAGCACTCAGCACGTAGCAGTTAGCGGGAGTGGTGGTTGCTGCATCCACACCTTGGAGGACGTTGTTTCCATCGAAAGCAGCTGCGTCATCACTCAAAGTGAGGTTATAGCTCGCAATAGTCGATCTGAGAATAACTGCCGTTCCCTGAGGTATCACACCGGCTCCACCCGCAATCCTCGTCAGGTTCATATCGCTACCGCTGATTGTAGCGACGAACGCCTCAACACCTGTTGCGGGCAGCTCGTAATTACCCGAACTATAATAGAACGTGCTGTAATAAGTTCCCGCATGTTGCGGATCTTCGTTAGCGGTGATGACCACCGACGCAGCATGAATAGGCTGAATATTCGTGAACTCACTCCACTGCTCAGCAGCCTGATAAGCTGCAATACCTTCTGCCGGGACATACAAAGGAATGGATTTCTCAACACTACTAAAGACATTATTTTCTAAAGCCGGTGGATTCACAGCCTCGCAGGTAATAGAGGTCAAACTGCTGCAACCAGCGAAAGCCCAATCTTCAATGCTTGTGACGCTACTCGGAATCGTCACAGAGGTCAAACTGCTGCAATCTTGGAAAGCATATTCTCCAATGCTGGTGACGCTATTAGGAATCGTCACAGATGTTAAACCGCTGCAACCATAGAAAGCATACTCTCCAATGCTGGTGACGCTATTGGGAATCTCAATAGAGGTCAAACTGCAGCAATAGCAGAAAGCATAATCTCCAATGCTTGTGACGCTATTTGGTATCGACACAGAGGTCAAACTGCTGCAACTTTGGAAAGCGTAATTTCCAATGCTGGTGACGCTATTGGGAATCGTCACAGAGATCAAACTGCAATAAGAGAAAGCATTATTTCCAATGCTTATGACGCTATTTGGAATCGTCACAGAGGTCAAACCGCCGCAATTGTCGAAAGCATGATTTCCAATGCTTGTGACGCTATTGGGGATAATTGTATTTTTGCAGCCTGCAACAAGTGTATTGGATGCGGTCTCGATAATAGCATTACAATTATCACGGCTATCATATATGGTATTACCTGCTTCAACAAACATAGTTGTCAAACCGCTGCAAGCCCCGAAAGCATTCACTCCAATGCTTGTAACGCTATTGGGAATCATCACAGAGGTCAAACCGGTGCAATACCCGAAAGCATTCTCTCCAATGCTTGTGACGCTATTGGGAATCGTCACAGAGGTCAAACTGCTGCAATATTCGAAAGCACTATTTCCAATGCTGGTGACGCTATTAGGAATCGTCACAGAGGTTAAACCGCTGCAAGCCCAGAAAGCATCTCTTCCAATGCTTGTGACACTATTGGGAATCGTCACAGAGGTCAAACTGATGCAACGAGAGAAAGTAAGCCCTCCAATGCTTGTGACGCTATTGGGAATCGTCACAGAGGTCAAACCGCTGCAATATAGGAAAGCATATTCTCCAATGCTTGTGACGCTATTGGGAATCGTCACAGAGGTCAAACCGCTGCAACCTAGGAAAGCACTATTTCCAATGCTTGTGACGCTATTGGGAATCGTCACAGAGGTCAAATCGCTGCAATTATTGAAAGCCCGTTCTCCAATGCTTGTGACGCTATAAGTCACAGAATTGTAGGTTACAGAAGACGGGATGTCGGCTGTGGCGAGACATGTCCCTGATGTCACCTCGGCGGTTTGGTCGGTGGCATTGAGGTTGTAATACAAGTCGCCAATTTTGACATGCTCATAGTCCCACGCAAACATTGTCCCTATGCTTGCCACTATGGCAAACATGAGAGAGAAAAGTTTTTGTTTCATATTAGTTTGATTTTATGTTACATTGTAAAAGCGTGACTTTTCGCGGCTCCATTTGATTGTTTGAGGTTCTGGACTACCTTGTAAATTCAAATTTACGCACGGAAAACTCACGCTATTAACGTGAGCGTGCATAAACCGAACTTGAATTTACAATGATTTGTTGAAAGTGTCCAGTTTTCAAACAATCAAGTTTTGGCTTATTACGCTTTATCTTGGCGCTCGCTGCGCCATTATATCAGTTGCTTGCTTGTTATCCGCAAGCGGGGATGTATTTATGAAGCAGCGAGCTGCGAAAGAACGCTGCTGATGGTGTCACATTGGACAATCGGCATATCGCCGGAAGTATGCTGACGAGGCAGGAAACGACCTAACGTTACTGCTGATAACATCTTCTCCACAAACGGCTCAACATGTATCATATCCACATGCATCGAGCCATGCGTGAGATTATACAACTCATCGGCTGCTGAACGGGAAATCTGCTCCACGCCACTCATGTCCAACAGATATGCGTCTTGCGGATTAAACGACGCTGCCATCCGCTCAATCATCTGCCTTGTGTGCAGTTCTGAGCCGTATTGTTCTTTTATCTTAATAATCTGCTTCATAACTCTAACTCATATAGTCGTACATATTAAAATCATTAGGTATTTGTGCAGGTATGCGCACTAAAACCATTGTACCCTTGAAGTCAATATCCTTTGGTAAATCAGGCTTTTGAGTAAACAACGCATTCTTGATTTGTCGAATTGTTTCGGCAGCAGACTCATCATCCAATGCACAAGAGATGATTTGCGGTGAAGATGCATGATGGAAAATAGTCCATAGCGCCATAGAGAATGGCGACTGAACATCCATGTTTCCCTTTGCGAGCGCAACAAAAAACGAGGTTAGGATGTCATCTAATGATGCTATGTTTGTATAGTTACTCATGTGCGGATAAATTTTCGCCTGCAAAGTTACAAAAAAAATCTGACATTTGCAAATTTTTCTGCAAAATAGTTTTCGTAAGCGACAAAAAAGTGAAAGATTTAGCGAAAAAAGGTAATTTCAACTGGTAACAATTTGTAACCGGTTCATTTCTCTCTTTCTTGAGTTTTATTTATTCGATATCAACATATCGTACCCGCGCCTCACTTCTTGGAGGCGAGGGCGTGGGCAATGAAGTTATCGAAGTGGGCGATGGGGTTGTGGCTGTGGATCTGGGCGCGCCAGGCAGCGTGGAGCGACTCGTACATGGGGTGCGTGCGGTCGTTCTTGATCTGCTGCGCCAGCTTGCAGGCTTCACGCCACTTCAGGTTCTGCACCTGCTCGGCAGGGGTGCGGGGCGTGGCTTGGAAGTCGCGCCAATGTTGTATGAACATCTCGTTCGGACCTAACTTAAGCACCTCATCCGTCTCCGAGTCCACAAATTTTTTCTGACGCGTGTTGGTAAAATGATCAACACCTTGTTCTTTTTTCTTTCTTACAGCACCTCTCATTGCCTCGGTGCCATCCATTGTCTTAATTATAGCCATATTTTTTCGTTTTTGTTGTTAAATTTTTTGCATGTCAGTTTTGTCAGTTTCGTCAGTTTTGTTACTGCGTGCCGGTTTCATATCTCGTTTGTTTCCAGTAATTTCTGTGCATAAACTGACGAAACTGACAAAACTGACATGATTTTTTTTGTTATTCAACGCGCATATACGTGCGTAGTTAGTAGTTCCTTAGTTGTTCCCTGGTTGTTATGCTGGGCAACTGCTATGCGCATGCACCTTGCTTTCTATACACGCCATGACGCACTTTTAGCACGATGCCCGTCTGAATCCACTCATCATTCCAGCGAAAAGCAGTTCGCTCAGTCAAGCCTTGTGTCTTGGCCTCTTCTACCAACTTTTTGCTCTCAAACTCATCTGGCAACAAACTCAGCAGAATCTGCTTCTGATCCAAGGCCTTCACCGTCGGAACCATCACCTGCTTGTCGCCTTCAATCATCCTGTACGCCTGAGCCATGTGCAGTATCAGCTTGTTACCTATCAACTCAGCGGTTCGGTAATCATCGTCGCAGCAAATGATCTTCTCTTTGTTCTGTGCTCGAGACATTAGGCTCGAGTCCTCTCTCATAACAGTCAGGATCATCGCGATGCGCATGACCTGGATGGCCATGCGGAGTACGACGGAGTGGAAGTTGCTGCCGAGCATCTTGATGAGTGCGGGGTAAGCATTCTCGAAGTGGTGCAACATGCGCGTGAACTGCTCGTCGGTGAGACGGAACTCGATGGGCTTGGCGAAGAGCAGTTGTTCGTAGAGGCGGTAGAGTTGCTGCGCGGCAGTCTGCATGATAGCGGGTGCATCCTCCACCGGGCGGGCATAGCGGCTGGAGAAGGGCTGGCACTCATCGACAACAACGGCGAGCAAGCGAGAGAAGTAACCGTTCTCGATGCTCGGCACGAGAACTTTGTACTGCCCGAACGTACCGGTGAACAGAGCGCTGACCTGCGGATGCTCGATGACCGATGTCTCGCGGCAACGGGTGCGGGAGATAGGTTCGTGTTCGGCAGCCTTGCGGAGCGCGGTGTTGTAGTTGGCGGCTTGCTGGCGACGCCACACGTCGGTGATCACCGAGCCTTCGGACTCGTGGATATAACCGTGTCCGTGTTGCTTGGCGAGTTGCTGGTAGAACGCTGCGTAAGTGGCATCGCCCGGGATAAGGATGGGGGTACACTCGTCAATGGGTTTGACCAGATCGAGTGCGAGGTTAGCAATGCCCTTACCCGATGCCGCAGAGCCTACGATGAAGACCTGCAGGTTCGGGTAGTAGCGCTTGGCAGCCACGCCGTAACGGAAATAGACATTAGGCATCACGCTGCCGCACGCGGTGAGCGTAGACATGAGCAGCATATCCTTCTCCGCCTCAGAGGGAGCCAACGAAAGGATGGAACGAAGCATGGTCGGCAGTTGAGCCGGATTGATGTGAGCGCAGATATGCATGTCGGTATCTGCAACCGAAGTAATAGGTTTAATCATAAAAAAACAAAAATTTAAATTAATATTAAGGTTATGGGCACGCACATATGAATACCCAAGAAAAGCAGGTCTCGCGAGAGATGCCCCTCTATATACTTAGATGAAAAAAGTGACATATTTCAGGGTTTTTAAGGCTTAGATTCAGGCTATATGCAAAAAGCCTTACAGCAAGGCTATGCCGAGGTCGCTTAGAATCAGTATGTTATAAAAAGCTGTTAAAAATGTGTAAGGATGTTAGTGTTTGCGGGTTTTCAAAGCACGAATTACACGAATACGATGGGGATTTATCTGTTCACGAATTAAGCTAATTAAACGAATTCGATGGAGATTTATCTGTTCACGAATTAAGCTGATTAAACGAATTGCGATGGACAGAAAGACGGAGAAACAAAAAAGCGGTAGTCCGCTGATTGGATTACCGCTTGTGAAACAGATTGAACTATTTCCTAATATTTAAATAAATCATCCAATGTGATAGTACGCTGATAAATGGATGCATAGCCATTTGGTGATAGGCCATAGGTCGTGACAAGTACAGGATGAATCGTTTTTTTCGTTTGTGTTTTTGCCATGAAGCGCGAGATACGTCGGCGCAAAAGTCGATCATCTTCAGCCGTTACTGTATACTCGTCTTCCGTATATTTCATCTCACAGATATTGATGACTCGGTCGTCACGATCAATGAGCATGTCTATTTGGAATCCTTCGGTAGTCTTATCATCTTTGCCGGGTTTGTATGTCCAAGAATAGAAATTGCTTACCACTCCGGCTATACCCAATGCCTGCTTGATTTGGGTAGCATGCAGCAGGCACAACCGTTCAAAAGCCAATCCTGCCCATGCGTCCAAATCGCCTGCTAACCTTCGGTTTGACCAGTAATGATCATCTCTCGGTTCATTGGCAGTTATATGTTGGAAATGGAAGAGCGTGAAATTATCTATCAATTGGTAGAGGGCATTCTTGGTTTTATATTCATACATATTATATTTACGTATAAATCCGCACTCCTCCAACTCCCGCATAGCGCATTGGAACTGCTCCCCTTCAACGGCTCCTGTTTCCTTCATTATCTCTTCTCGCAGCAAACCGGCTCGGCGTTTAGTAAGCGCCTCCACTATTCTCACATAGATATCTGCGCGCTTGAAAAGCGATCTGTATAGTGCCTTGAATTCATTTTGCAGCGGAGCATCTTCAGCAAAGAATAAACGATCGATGTTCTGGCTAAGTGACTCTCCTCGGCGCAAATAACTCCAATAGTACGGCACACCGCCCATAATCATATAGGCCTCTGCCATATCCTTTCGTGAGAGAAGGATATTATTCGATTGCATATATAACTCGCATTCGTGCAAGTTGAATGGTTTTAGATGTATCTGAAGCGTCAAACGATTATGCAATCCTCCATGGTTATTGACAATATTTTCAAGAATCCACGACGTTGCGCTACCGCATACAATAAGCACGATATCGTCTCGCATGTTTGCCCAACCATTCCAAAAATGCTCAAATGCCTGCAGAAAGCGACTCTTTGGCGTATCCAGCCAAGGCAACTCGTCAATAAAAACGATTTTCTTCGTCTGTGGCAACGATGCCAGATAGTCTTCTAACAAATGAAATGCTTCGAACCATGTTTTCGGCAATTTGCATTTCTTTACCCCGGCACTACGCAAAGACTCTCGGAACTCCCAAAGTTGTTCCTCTTTTGTAGCTTCGCTTAGTCCGGAATGCGCAAACGCAAACCGGTTCTGAAACGTTTGTTTTACCAAATACGTCTTGCCGATACGTCGTCTGCCGTAGATGGCGCAAAACTGCGACTCGTCACGTTGTAGTAAGCCGAGTAATTCTTGCTGTTGTTTCTCTCTTCCGATTAGCATAATAATATGTTTTTGTCAAAATCGCTGCAAAGATACAAAAAAAAAATGAAATATGCAAGAAAAATATGAAATTTCTTCAACTTTTCATTAAAAAAATATCTATTTTCCGAAGAAATCCTATATTTTTATTAACATTTCTTCGGAATTTAAGGTAAAGTATATAGCGCAGGAGAATTACCCAAAACAGACACAGCGGCTCATCTGAGTGAGTCGCTGTGTGTTTTCCCATCCAAAGTGAGTTGGGGTGTCGTAACCGCGGATATTACTTAACCTTGGCGCCCATGATGCTGTAGATCTTGTCGTCGCAGATGATCAGGAGCTGCCCGTTGCGGATCACTTTCTGCGCCCGGGTGCCGGCTACGACGTTCTCCACAGCCGACTGCTGCCGCGGACGTGTAGTCAGGGTGACGTTGAAGAGCGGTGCATCGGTGTTGTACTGTCCCTGCATGGTACCCGTGACAGTAACCGTGCTGTCAGCGGGATCAAGCTCGGCGGTGAGACGGGCATTGATCAGATCGTAATAGGTGTAGGCATCCGGTTCGCCTGACTGCCAGGTGATATCCGTAACGATATACGAGTAGAGCAGACTCATCTCGACGATGGAGTAGTTGCCGGCTACCTGATCGTTGTTGAACACGGCAGAGATGAAGATGGTGCTGTCGGCACTATAGCCGCTGATGCGCCATGCTCCCTGCGTAGAGAACTGCAGATCCATGCCGTCGATAAAGAGGTCAGCCTCGTGTGTCGGCTCGGGCACGGCGTACGAGAGGTGGATGGTGTACTCCACATTGTCGTAGCTTAGCAGGGTGCCGGTGACCTCCGCACCGTTCTCTGCCCGGCTGATCGTGACAGTACCCTCATATATCTCGTGCTGCAAACCCTCATCGGAGAAGTAGGTGACGCTACCTACATTCGGGGTGATAGGGGATATATGGTAGGTATCGTAAATATTCAGATCCCGGGACATAGGCGACAGCGCCAGCACAAGCTCATGCTGATCGTCGGATGCCTCCACGCGTATAGCAGCAACCAAGCCGTACAGGTAATCGGTATTGATATACAGGTCGGTAGCGATGATTGTGTCGCGATAGAGCGGCTTGGGCTCGAGGTAGAACGCGTGAATAAGATAGACGTTACCGTCCTCCGCGGTGACTGCACCCCGGAAGATAAGTGTGTCGTTGATGCCGGCAGTGACATCCAGCGTGATGTCGTGGAAGAACAGCAGTTCGTAATCGCCGTTGCCCAGGGACTTGTCGAGATAGGAATAACTGAGGTCGACGTTCTCCTCGGTGTAGTGTCCGACGGGCGAATTGCCGGTGTTGAGCAGGGTGAGCAGGAGCGAGTAGGTCTCGTCGGCGTTCGTACCGGTGAAGTACCACTCCGATTGATGCTCGAGCCGCAGCGAGCCGGGGAAATCGAGCGAGATCGTGTCGCCCGTGGGAACGAAGGGCTGGACGTCGTAGTGGAAATTATAGATGTTACCCAGGGAGTCGGTAGCCGAACCCGCTATATGCTCCAAGCCCTGATTGTCCAAACTCCACGTGAACGAAGCGTCAGCCAAGTAATAATGCTGGAAGTCGGCAGACACATACGCGCTGCAGAATCGTTGCAGCATTTCGCTCCACGCGTAGGTCTTGCCGTTGGTAAAGAACTGTTGTCCCTGTTCCACGATGATATCCAAACGGATGGTCACCACATCGTTCTCGGTGTACAGCGTTACGTAAACATCGTTGTTGTCGGCAAAGAATACCGTGTCGTACCTGCAAATCGTGAGGTCGTACGTTTGCTGTTGCGCTGCCTTAGCAGTTTGTGCACCTGCCAGAGTCAGCAGAGCGAATAATATAACAATATATTTTTTCATTTACAATTTAACTATTTACAATTTACAATTGGGTTTACAACTTAACGCCTTGAGCGTTGTAGGTCTTGCCGTCGTGCTCGATGAGCAGCAAGCCATCTTTGATGGATTTATGATTTATGATTTCAGATGTCTATTTCTGCAGTTTCTTGCCGGTTACGTCGTAGCGTTCGCCGCCTCGGATGATTATTACGTGACCATCCTCAATGATCTTGTACGGGCGGTCATCAGCCGGACGGAGGATGACAGGCGATTTCAGCGAACCATGGTGGGCATCAGGAACATTTACCATTTGGTCATTTACCAGTTGGTCATTTATTTGAACATTTAGCCATTGACCGTTCATCTCGAAGCGGAGCGGTGTACCTATCTTGTCGCTCTGGATGGTGAGGAAGTACAGCGACTCATTGTTGATCATCATCGGCTCAGCCACGGCGGCCAATTCATCGCCGACATAGACGCGGATGGGTTGATCCTCCAAGATTGGCGGATACATATCCAGGCGAGCGATCATCGTCATGTTGGTGGCAGCCTGCGGGTTGCTAAACTGCGTGTTGATGACTGCGTGTTGGTGACTGCGTGTTGGTGCATCTTCGCTATTAGCCTGCTCGAAGAAATGCATGGTGACAGATCCGGCCCCCGTGCGGCGGAACAGATAGCCCTCGCCCGGACGCATAGTCTTGAGGTCACCCTCCCACTTCTTATCCTGCGAGAAGACGGCGAAACGGTTGTGCGCCTTGATAAGGTCACCCGGCGTAGCGTGGTCGAAGTAGTCCGTCAGGGCTTCGGAGAGCGGCGTCTCCAGGCTGAGCAGACAAGGCAGTACGCTCCACTGTCCGTCACCTGCCAGGGTGATAACCTTACCGGATTCATCGAGCTGACCGCCGTTGAGACGCAGCGTATTGCCCTGAGCCGTATAAACCATATATATCTGCTTGTAATCCCATCCGGCGAGCGAACCGACGAAGCGATCCTCCGCCAAAGAGTAGGTACAGAACTCGCGCGTAGCAGGCGCCTTGATAACATCGCCTTCCTGCCACTCGTCGGCTGCCAGGGCGATAGCATTGACAGGTGCCATTGTCGGATGCAGATTCAGGTGAGTGGATACCCAGTTCCAGCCCGGATTCATGGCTATATTCTGCACCTCACGTCCGGAGGTGGTAAAGATCACCGGCGAATCATCGCCACAACCATATACGGCACTGTGACTGAACTTGATATCCGTACTCGGCACGAGGTTGTAGATCTTGCCGGTAGAGGCTTGCCAGAGCTGGAAGCTCAGCGCCTTGCCGGTCATCGCATCCGTACCCAGGATGGTGAGGAAGACTTTGCTGGTGTTGGTAACGTTATCGAAATCGATGTTAGCCATACCCATGCACTGGTTGTGATAGAGTGCTATGACGCGATCGTCGGGATCGATATCGAACGAACCATCCATCATCACTTGTCCGCAAACGGACATGTTGTGCGGATAGCGGCTCTTGTCGGGTTCGTCGTACGGACAAACAGCCACGATATCGTACTCGAGCATCAGCGGTTCAGCCAAGCCGTTCTCGTCCACGAGATAGATGATATCGCTGTACGAGCCGACAGATATCTGCAGGTCGAAGTTGAGGCGTACGTTCAGTTCGCCTTGCGGCTCAATCGTGCCGAACGACTTATCGACTGTCAGCCACTGCGGCAGGGACTCGATGGTATAGGAGTGCCTCATACCGCTGTTGTTGATGATACGTACCTGCTCAATATATTCATCGTCATCGGGATCATCGTTCACCTGCACGGTGATCTGCTTAGCCGACCACTTGATCGGTGTACGATCCACGAAGGCTACCCATGTCATCGGCGAGGTCATCGGGTTGCCATTCAGGTCCTCAACATCACGTACGGTGATATAGATCGACTGCTTGTTGATCTCGTAATCCTGATTGAGGATGTTCACCATCAGCTCGTCGTTGTTGAACGACCAGTCGAAGCGCAGCTTGGTGAGTTGTCCGTGGTCGTTGACCGGAGCGTTCTGCTCATCATCCTGCATCTCGTCGGTAACAGGACTGATCACGAGCGGAACGACCTTGTCGATCACGTTGCCGTTGGCATCCTTGAACTCGCGTCGGTCGTTGACCGAGAAGCGCTGTGCCAGCACGCCGTTGGGGTTGAGGTACTGCTCCTCGAAGGGCAGATAACCCATCAAGCCCATCTCATCGCCTACGAACGCCATGTTGTCGGACGACTCGATCATCGTGCGCGGCAGTGCCTGCTCGAATACGGCAAACTCATCGATATCACCCACGAATCCGTTACCGCCGAGGTACATCGTTCCGGTTATGCCGGAGAGTTGTACTGCGGCAAAGGACTGATAGAGCTGGCCGTCGATATACAGTGCTACATTGTCGAACGTACGGTTGACGGTGAGCACGAAGTGGTGCCATGCGTCATCGGCGAAGTTGTCGGCTGCACGCCACGAGTTGTCGTCGTTGTAGAGCACCACATGTCCTTGCTCAAGGGCGATGCGTGTGCCGATACCCGGCATCGATTCGGCAGGCTCAGTGCGGTTGGCGCTGAAGAGCGTACCGTCATCCGCTGTGCGGAACCAGAACATGAGCGTCTCGTCATAGATGCCCGACAAGCCCAAGAGGTTGCCGTCGAGCTTAGCCTGCTTGCCGTTGAGGTAGAGCGAGTAGCCTTTCTTCTTGTTCCAGGTGCAAGCGTTGAGGTACAGCGTTGCGCCATGCGCATAATCGTTGATGCTTTCGCCTACCCCTTCGTTCATGCGGTAGTAAGCGAGCAACTCACGCTCGTAGCCGGTGAGGTAGCGGTCGTTGGTAGCGGCTATCTCTTCCTCGGTGAGTGCCTTAGTCCACACGCGTGCCTCGAGCATCGAGCCGTTGAAGCCCTTGCCGAAGATCAGCGGAGCAGATACAGCGTAGCTACCGAGTTCCGTTATGCTCGGAGCGTTCGGATCGGTAACATCGAGCGTACCTACGAAGAAGTGAACACCCTTCTCGGCATCCAGGGTAACCAACACGCGGGTGAAGCTAAGCATCGGGTCGGCGAGCTGCAGCGAGCGTACCGGCAGACTGTTGCCTACCTGCACGTAGAGGCGGTTGTCGGCGGTCTTGCCGAACACTATGCCCTTGCCCGCATCGCCGTGGGTGAAGAATACCTCATTGCCGTCGGCATTGGTGGGCTTGACAATCATCTCCACCGTGATCGGATGACCTGCCAGGTTACGGTTGGTCTTGGTGGCTGCATACGACTGGTTGCTACCATCGAACTGCAGCGCGGTGGAAGCCGTGATGCCGGTTTCGTTGGTGACGCCTACGATGCGGAAGTTCTTATCCTCGTCGAGGTAGTTGCCTGCTATCGGTTCGTTGAAGCGGAGCGAGAGGTTCTTCTCGACAGTGAGGATACTGTTAGCCGGCTCGGGACGACCGAACACGCGCGGCGGACGGGTATCCTTGATGCCGCTGATCACCGGCGAAGCCTTGCTCACATAACCCGACCCGTAGCGGCAGAAGCTTACAGCACGCAGGTCGTAGCGCTGCTCCATCGGGTCGCGCTCGCCATAGAAGCGGAACGGAGCGATACGGCCGTTCTCGATCATCGCCTTGTTGCCCGTAGCCAGTTCGTACAGGCTGTCGCTGGCGAAGAACGAGCACTGGTTCACCCACTTCTCGTCGCTCTCCGACGACAGCTTGTACTGGAACTCGATATGGTCGAAGTTCTTGTGGTGGATATCGAAGCCATCGATGGTGACAGGCAGGTAGTAACCCGTGGAGTCACGTTGCGAGAGGGTGTTCATCACCCAGTTCTGCCGCGGTGTGGAGATAGCTACCTCCGTTGATAGCGGCAGGAAGTGAACGCCTAAGTTCATAGCAGCAGCCGTGGTAGCGCAGTGCTCCGAGTAGAGCGAGAACGAGAGGTTGTAATCATCCACTGCACCGCGCTCCACCTCGATGGTCTGCGTGAGAGGCGTACCGGGCACGAGCCAGTAATAGATAGGCTGAATGAGCGGAGCACCGTTGACATAAACCTTGGCACCGTTGGGGTTGCTGGCACCGTCGAGGTTGAGGTAGAAGCCCTGACCGCCCTCGGCAAGACCGGCATCCATCTGTCCCTGGTTGAACATGTTGATGCGCAGCGAGGCACGTTTGTCGGGCTGTACGTTGGCTATCTCGTACTTGTCGGCCGTCAGCTCGGGTTTGGCCACCCAGATGGTGGGGTTATTGAGCGTTGAACCCGGGTTATAGAGTACGGTGAGCTCTTCCTCCTCGTGCGGGCACATGGTGGAGCCTGCCTCGGTGAAGAAGACGTACGAGCCGTAGAGCAGATCGTTGCTGCCCGACTGATTGACTGCGTCGAGCACGCCAGCCGAGTTCTCGCGCCAAGTCTCGTCGATCTGTGCACGGTAAACGGACGTGGTGATGTCACCCATCGGGTCGGCTACCAGGTTGAAGCCGGTGGACTTGCTGATAGCGGCGGTGGTGTGCTGACGCGACTCAATATTCCAGTCACTAATCACGCCAAAGCCCATACTGAACGACATGTTACCCGCCTTGGCAGCCACGGTGTTGGTCTTGCCCTGATCGTCGGACTTCGTTTCGAGCACTTTGTCATATGACTGCAGGAATGCATTGATAGCCGAGGTGCCGATCTTACCTTTCCACTTGGCCATACCATACGAGAAGGCGGTGTTCAGCAGCGAAACGATGGCGTTAATACCTTTCTTTTTGATGGAACCAAAGAGCGACTGCGGGAGCTCGTTGTAGGAATACTCGTACATATAGGCATCGCTGTGCGAGAAGCTGTTGCCTGCCGATACGCTGTACGTACCTATCGGCGAGCCTTTCATGCGGGCTTCGACTTTCTCGCGCTCGTTATCATACAGTATGCCGAGCCACTGAGCGATGGCATTATTCAGGTCAGCCACCTCATCGGTATATGCCTCGCCATTATTGGGCGTAAACATCTGATAGGCCTCTTCGGGAATAGTATCGTTGATATACGACCCTGTCTCGTAGCTCCAATAGGCAGGCTTACCCGTAGCATCGGCATACGCCTGAGCAGCTGCAGCATCGGGGAAGTTCTTGAGCAGATCCTGACGATCCATAGCCAGGCGAGGAATGATCGTATTCCATATATAATATTGCGAATAGGTGAACGTGTTCGTGAGCTGCGAGCTGACATACACCTTCTGACCGGTTACCAGATAATAGGCATTGCCTGCAGTATCCGTACCCTGAGCCAGCAGCAGCATCGTTCCGGCATTGAGCGACGGCTGACACATGTGGTACAGGCTGTCGTCGATGACGCTGATGGTCTTTGCCTTACCGATGACATGCGCTACCTCAGTGCCGAAGAATACGTCTGCCGGACTGCCTACACCTGTCGGGCTGCTCTCGGAAGAAGTCTCGATACGGTTGGTGGTGGTCAGCTTGTAGGTATAGGACTCGCCGTAATCCGTCTTCTGCGAGATAGGTATATCGAAGGTGATAGCTTTCTGGGTGTTCACCAGCTCGCCGATATACGAACCGCCGGCAGGCGAACCTGCATATACACCGATGTACTGCTCGAGGTTCGTGCCCCATGTAGGCGAGAGCTTGATGCCGAACTCGGTCTTGGTGGATTGTACGAACGAGAAGGTGTATTCCGCACCGTTCTCCACGTACGATGACGAACCTGCTCCACCCGGGTCACGGACGATATCGAGCAGCTGAACGGTACCACGCGTGGTGCGCAGACTCTTCTGCTCCACTACCGCGCCGGAGATGAATCCGCTGAATACGTTCGTCTCCACGATATTGCCTTCGTCCTCCAGGGCGATGCTCACGCTGCGCATCGGGTTGGTGCCGGCATGCTCTACATCCACATTATCCACCGTGAGCCAGATCACATTGTTCTCGCCCTTGTCGTTGAGCGGATAGCGCTCGACTTCGGTAGCGCTGTGCATGCCGTTGCGTATGATCACGTTACCGCCGCGTTGCGGAACGATATCCACGGCAGCTGCCGGATCGTTGTTGTAGTAATATGCCTCATACGCCTTGGCCTTGAACTGGTACTTGCGGTTGTCGTAGAAGACAGGGTTGCCCAAGGTATAGTTGACGCTGTTGTCGTCGCCTATAGTGTAGAGTGCCACCTTCGTCTTGGTGTTGGGATCAGCACCGCTCACCTCCATCTCCGGTTCGCCATAGGCTGCACGCTCCAGACCGTAGATGTTCTGCTTGAGTTCCACGCGAACGGGCGTACGGTAGATGCGGTCGTAGCTGGCGTTGTAGTAAACGGTATCGCCCTCATGGATGGCTGTGAGATGCGTCATAGGCGCATTCGTGAGGTCGAAGGTCTCGTTGCCTGCACCGGCTGCAAACAGCGTGGCATAGCCACGGGCTATTGCCTGCGTCACCTTGTATTTGACAGGGATGAGGTCGATCTCGTACTCACCGGTCTGAGGATCAGGCTGCACGATAATGCGTTTCTTCTCAAATACCGAGTTGGTAGTACCTACCGGGCGGTTAGGCGCCAACGAATCGGATGAGAATACCACATGGCTGAGCACTTGCTTAACGGTATCGCGGCTCAGGTCGTTGGGGTCATAAACGAAGTGTGCCACGTTGTCGCCCTCGAGTTGGAACACGAGTTGCAGGTCGTCACCCAGGTTGTTCTTGCCCAAGCCGAATCCTTCGGGCAGGTCACGCTGGTCGTTACCGCCGGCTACACGACCGATAAGGCGCACCTTGGTCTCATCGTAGAAGCGGATGCCGTCCAGCGGCTTATCAAGCGAGAAGGTGTCAGCGCCCTCTTCCTTCTGGAAGTAGCCGTCGTTGGGGAAGCTGTGTCCGGGCTTGAAGATCTGCAGGGTATAGGGCTGTCCGGCTGTGAGCGAGAGCTCGAAGTTACCGTCCGTGCCCGTAGTGAGCGGCGCGCCGCCACGACGTACGGTATCGCCGTTGAGGCGGAACATAGCGCCGGCTACCGGTACCGTGGTCTTGTCGTACAATGCACGACCGGTCAAGCGCGTGGCATTGGTATTGGCAAAGTCGATACCCGTAACCATCGCATTATCCATAGCCAATGTCACGGATGCGGTAGGTACAGGCGTGTTGTTGAACGAGAACTGACCGTAAGCCGATGTGGGGATTACAGCAAAGTCACGGCTCTGTTTCTGCTCCTGCTGCGTGGTGCCGGTCAGATTGAAGTCGGCGTGGAACATATTCACAAAAGCGGGCGGCCATGCGGTGGGATCCATATCCTTGCTTACCCGACAGGTCAAGGTAGCATTGCCGCTGAGGATGAATGAAGATATCTCACCGGCATGATTCAAGGCCGTATCGGTGCACATCACTTCAATCTTCGCGCCGTAGATAAACGGATACGTACCTGCAGCCATGTGTGTCCAGTCTTGCAGCACGGCTCCTTCAGGATCGGATATACGGATGAACGTGGAGTCAACATCGAGGGTGATGAAACTGCCATACGACAACTGCAGATCTTGCTGCAGGTAGCGGGTGTAGTAGTACTCCAGGCTATCGAACTTGTACGCGCCGGTGGCATCAGTAGTCATCGAGCCTACCACGATGCTGTCAGCGCGGTCGAGCAGATCGACCTTCACGCCCGCCATTCCGCTGTTGTCAGGCATTAGGATGCTACCGCTGATCTCGCCGTACGGCGTACGCCAACCTTCCGCGGTTGCGGCGTTGCTTGTGGACTTGCCGTTGCAGTCGTAGCGCGTGCTGACGGTGTACTCGTACCGCGTGTTCGGCACGGCGGTGATGTCCATAAAGCTCGTCTCTATACCGCGGTAGAGCGTGTCAGGTGCGTCGCTGCTACCCTTCACGATACGGCACAGGGTATATTCGTCCACTGCCGAAGAAGACGGTTTCCAGGTCAGCAGAACACCCTGCTTGAGCTCATTGCGGGCATCGCCCTGCGTAGCCGTGAACTCCACGATAGTAGCGCTCTCGTCGAAATACAGATCCTCTCCGCTCAGTGCTACCGGCAGCAGTTGGGTCTGCGGCTCACGCACGCGCAGGTCGGCACTGCTCTGGTCGATGCGTACGGCGTAATGGTAATGCGTACAACCCTTGTCGGCTACGTCGGAGAACGTAGCTTCCCAGTCGCCGTTAGCCAGACGATGGATACTATCCGACGGAACGATGATCTCCATGCTCTTGCCCGTCTCCTCGATGGTACGGATCAGGATCAGGTTAGCCGTCTTGTCCCACATACATTTGCCGAACGGGTTCGCCTCGTACCGGGCTTTCAGCTGCTTGTACAGCGTGTCTTTCAGCTGCTCTTTCAGCGTATCTGTCATGAACAGATCCGGATTCACGCTCGCCGAGTCAACGCCCGCAGGCAGGCTGTCCCATGCGGAATGGATGGGAGTGTAGCTGAACGTAAACGCATCCTTGTCCGGCAGAATCGTCGGCACTTCCTCGTTCTTGAGGATGACACGGAAGTTCACCTGATGATTAGTCTGATAGTCAGCATCCTTGCTGTATGCGGGCTGCTCAGCCGCCAACGGCGCGAGGAAGTTATGCTTATACACGGTCTGCTGCGCCATGAAATCCTCGTGCCAGCCCCAAACGGACGCCGAAGCACGGCGGATACGATAATACACCGGCAACGAGGGCATAACAGCCTTGTCGGTGCTGATCTGCAGTTTTAGCAGAAACATAGTCCGACCCGTGTCGTTCACGAGCGGATAGTAGTCTGCCGGAGAATAAACCAACGGTTGTGTGAGTGTGTCGGCTTCCAGACGGCCGGTAGATATACTGCGATCGTCATCCACGTACGTATATTCGCCAACCGTATCAACAACCATCGGCAGCACCGCCAGCGAGCTGGCATCGGTGAAGGAGGTGTCGGTAGCACGCACGATCTCGAAATAGTCCCCCTCCACGATATCCGTCAGTTGCGGGTTCTTGATGCGCCAACTCAGGATGTTCGCACCCGTATAGGTGTCGGTGGAATCAGTCTCTTCCTTCGCCGTAAAGTCGTAGATGCGGTGGTAGGGTTTCAGATCCACCTTCGTACTGGTGATGTGGTCGATGGTCTTGGTGGCCGTGTCACGCCAAACGGTGAACGTAGCCGTGATATCCGACTGCAAGGTATCGTTGGTCATGATGAAGATGTTACCTGCCAGATCTTTGGCCGAATATACCATGGTATCGATCGACAGCGTGTAGCTGATCGGCTCGTTAGCCAGCGAGTACGGGATAGCGGCATAGCCGTAGCCTGCAACGCCGTCCTGACTCATCTGGTACAGATACGGGTCGAACAATGTAGGCGTAACCAGCTGATCCTTGCCGCGGAACGTGTTGCTCAGCGTCCAAGTCATGTTGTAATCGGGATTGACATGATCCTCGTAGCAGCTGATAGTGCTGTAATCGTCCATGCTGCAGAAACTATATGCATACTCGTCGGTGATCTCGCCGAAGTTATCGAACTGCGAGTTCATGATGATCTTGAAATCCTTTCCGTCGAGCGATGAGGGCGGATACCAGTCGAACTCCAGGAACGTCACACGGTCGTAGCCACCTGCCGGTTTCTGTTTTACGGTCAGCCAGTCTGTCCAGGTGCCATCACCAGTCACCGAGCGGCTCACGCCGTTGTGCATACAGGTCAGGTAGAGCTGTCCCTGATCGGGCTGGAACTTAACGGCGATCGTCCCCTTGTCGTTGTCGCTGTCGTTGTCACGTGCAACGTGAGCGATCCAGTTCAGCACCTTCACTTCGGGGTCTGAACCGACCTTGTAGGAGAAGTGACTGCCCGGCAGCGCCGAATAGCTTCGCTCGCTCCATCCGCCATGCACCCACATAGGGATGACGAAATGGATCTTGTCAACACCGGAGGCATACACGGTGTAGTTCTCCGTGTGCTCCATGTAATCGTTGGCTCGTGCCCGCTGCGGCGTAAACGCCAGAACGGCCACAATAGCCAAAACAATTGATAGATAACGTTTCATACTATAATAGATTTAAGAATTTAGCGGCTTAACATTTTAACGGCTTAACGCCCTCAGGTTCAGCGTAGCACCGCTGCGAACGGTGATCACTTGTCCGCCGCCTTCGCCGCGCTGCGACAGATGGCGGTCGAGCTTGTGACCGTTCAGGTTGATAGTTATATATGCCTGCACGTATGCACATACGAAATCCGCTGCAAAATTACTAAAAAAAATTGACTTTTGCAAATATTTCGGCTAAAAAAATGTTAGCATTTTAAGTCTTATTGTTATCAATAATCGTCTTCTTTCCGTATCCGAATTGTAATTTAGAACGCATTATTCACATATTAAGCGGATTAATCAGAATTACGATGAACTCCCGCGGCTTCACAGTCGCGGGAGCTCGGAATAGAAATATTAACACCGCATCAAACTATTCGAAGCGGATGTTGGCGCGGCGGTTCTTGGCGCGGTTGGCGCGCGTGTCGTTCGGGGCGATGGGTTCTGTTTGTCCCTTGCTCTCGCAGCGTATCTGCTCGGCGGGAACGCCCTTGCTTACCATCAGCGCCTTGAGGCTCTCTGCGCGCTTCATACCGAAGTAACGGAGGTTCTGCTCGGGATCGCCGTAGTTGTCGGTGTGACCGGTGATAACGATCTTGAGGCTGCTGTCGTTGATCATCCGCTGGCAGAGTTCGTCGAAAGCTTTCATCTCCGAATCGGAGATGCTGACATCGGTCTTTTCGTTTTCGTAGTAGAAGTTAATCTCCGAAACCTCGTGCTTGAGTTCCTCAACATGTGCCTGCTCGGCAGCCTGAACGGCAGCTTCCTTAGCCTGACGGTCACTCTCGCGTTGTGCGGCAAGGTCGCGGCGCAGCTGCTCTACGATAGCATCCACGCGGGCTTTGTTCTGCTCCTCGCTCAGGTTATCTTTGTACTTGAGAGCTGCTATGTCGCGTTGTGCCTTGGCGATGAGTGCCTTGGCCTCGTCGGAGTCGTCGGGCTCAGCCATGTTGCCGCAAACGCCTTGCTGCTCCTGTTTGTACTGCTCGAAGCGTGCAAGACGATCGGCTTGCTCCTTAGCCAGACGCTCGGCATTGGCGATGCTGTCGGCTACGAACTGCTCGCGGGCGAGACGTTCGGCCTCAAGTCGTTTGGCATTCTCAGCCGGCCAGCCGAAGTCGATAGCGATCTTCAAGCCGCAGCGGAGGAGATTGGCTTTGGCGGTCTCGCAGGAAGCGAAGGTGCCGGAGTACTCGATCTGCTGCTTGGCGTTGATGATCACCAGCGGATCGGTCTTGGCCTGAGCGAGCATGTTCGTCAAGCCGTAGCCTACGTACAGACCGAAGTACATTCCCCAGTTGTCGTTGAGTGCCACACGGCAGCCTAAGTCACCGATCACCGATGCTCCGACCTTGGCCAGGTTACCTATCTTACCGCCTTGGGTGGTGGTATAGGTATCAAAGCCGTGCTCGGGCAGGTTGTTGACGGTGTAGTTACCGAGTTTGGGGAACACACCTTCCGTCACATAGTTGCCGCCCAGCGGGCTGTAGGAGCCGTGGATAGGCAGGTCGATGGATACGCCCAGTCCGCCGATGAGGGCAGCGCGGTCGTTGAACGCCTTGCGCAGCAGCACCTCAACAGGGATGCTGATCAGACCGACGGTCTGACGCTCGCGCCAGTTGTTGTACTTGGTGGTGAGGTTGTACATCGTGTTGGGGTTATCGGGGTGAGCCAGAGCCGTGGTCACCTCGCTCCAGTTGTAAGTTGCATTGGCATTAGCGCGTGTGTACTGTGCTCCTACGCCCAGACCTACGGTGGGGTTGAAGAAGTGTCCGTAGAACAGTCCTGCCTCGTAACCCAGCCCCAGGCCGTTCTGCCCGTGGGCAGTCTTGTAGAGCATGGTATTGAGTCCACCGCCGAACGATACACCTACGTAGTTGTCGTGTGCAGCCTGCTGGGCGCTGACCGAGAGGGTCAGTGCCGCAG
>Ga0310696_10003201_pt1 | contig 20684 bp, 18 predicted proteins | sample AusTroGonzalo_MG_4_FD_203885 | JGI IMG/M metagenome (GOLD analysis project Ga0310696, IMG submission 203885) | Bovine rumen microbial communities from tropical cattle in Woodstock, Queensland, Australia - Gonzalo_02 (v2) (version 2) | ecosystem: Host-associated > Mammals > Digestive system >... | reverse complement strand
GAATCCGAGGGACGGGGCGATGGCGATGAACAGGGAGATCCAGCTCAGGCCGCTCTCCAGCTGGCTCTGCTGCACGCTGCCGTAGGAGACGATGGTCTTCTCAACCACGTCGAGACCCTGGTCGTAGCGCAGGAGACCCTGATAGAAGATGCTGGCGACGGGACCGCGGGTTTCGCGGCAGACTTCCTTCGCTTTCTCGATACCACCTTCCTTGAGGGCAGCCTCGACGTTCTCAACCAACTTCTTGGTGTTGATCTTGGAGAAGGAGAGATAGAGGATGCGCTCGATAGCGAGGGCGAGACCGATGATCAAGCAGATGATGATCAGGGACATGAAAGCCGGACCACCTTCGATGAACTTCTGCTTGAGAGCCTGGTTGAGGGGCTGCTCGCTGCCGCTGAGAAGGTCAGCCGCGCTCATCTCGTCCTGGGCGAATGCGATGTTTGCAGAGAAGGCCATAGCGCCCGCAACTGCCAAAAACCTGAAAAACTTTTTCATAATGAATTTGATAATGTATTAGTTGTGATATATTCTATGCGTTCAAACATATCTAAAAGCGGTGCAATTTAGCAAAAAAAATCCATTTTTCAATAATTATTTTGAGATTTCGCCTTTCAAATTTTTCTCCAGCAGGGACTTGACTTGTTCATTGTCAGCATGCTCGCCCATCAGATGGAAAAGTTTGCCGAGAGCGCTCTCGGTCGTGATGTCGTGGCCGCAGATGACGCCGGCGTCCTTGAGCGAGCGTCCGGTGGCGTAGATGTCCATGTCCACGTCCCCGCTCTGGCACTGCGTGACGTTGAGCAGGATCTTGCCCCGGGAGGCCGCCTCGCGCACGAGTGCGAGGAACCAGGGCCGGCAGGGAGCGTTGCCGGAGCCGTAGGTCTCCAGGATGACGGCGCGCGAGCCGTCGCCGAGCAGGATGTCCCGCACGGCCTGCTCCGTGATGCCCGGATGCAGCTTGAGCACCGACACGCGCGTGTCCAGCTGCGTGTGGATGGTCAGCCCCTTGCGACGCTCGCCGCCGTAATGGATGAAGCTGTTGTTGTACTTGATGCTGATGCCCGCGGTGGCGAGCAGCGGGTAGTTGGGCGACTTGAAGGCGTCGAAGCCGGTGGCGTTGACCTTGACGCTGCGGTTGCCGCGCAGCAGCTGCGAGTTGAAGCAGATGCAGACCTCGGGCACCATCGGATGTCCGTGCGAATCCTTGGCCGTGGCGATCTCCACGGCTGAAATCAGGTTCTCCTTGCCGTCGGTGCGCGGCTCTCCGATCGGCAGCTGGCTGCCGGTGAAGATGACGGGCTTGCCCAGGTTCTCGAACATGAAGCTCAGGGCCGAGGCGCTGTAGGCCATGGTGTCCGTGCCGTGCAGGATCACGAAGCCGTCGTAGTCGTCGTAGCGGTCGCGGATGAGGGTGGCGAGGGACTGCCAGAGCGAGGGCTCGACGTCGGAGGAGTCGATGAGCGGATTGAAGGTGTAGGCGTCGATCTTCATCGCGAACTTGCGCAGTTCGGGCACTTCCTCGAGGATGCCGCTGAAGTCGAAGGGCTTGAGGGTGCCGTCGGCGGGGTCCGCCTTCATGCCGATGGTGCCGCCCGTGTAGATCAGCAGGACGGCGTTCGGCGTGTTCCTTTCCTGGAACAGGTTGAGATTCAGCTTCATATAGCGAACAGTCTTTTTGCGTTTGCGGTGGTCACGGCGGCGACTTCCTCGACGCCGATCCCCTTCTGCTGCGCCAGGAAGGCGGCGATCAGGGGGATGTAGGCGCTCTCGTTGCGCTCGCCGCGGTGCGGGGTGGGGGTGAGGTAGGGCGCGTCGGTCTCCAGGACCATGCGCTCCAGCGGGATGCGCTTGACGGTCTCGGCGAGGGCGGCCTTCTTGAAGGTCAGCACGCCGCCGATGCCGACGTACCAGTCGCCCAGCCGCTGCAGGCGGGCGAAGCTCTCGGCGCTGCCGCTGAAGGCGTGCAGGTTGCCCCGCAGGCCGAGGTGGCGGCAGTCTTCGACGATGCGGAAGAAGTCCTCCGTCGCTTCGCGCAGGTGGATGTTGACGGGCAGGCCCCATTGGGCGGCGAGCTCCAGCTGGACGCGGAACGCTTCCTGCTGCTCCGCCTTGAACTCCGCCCCGTAATGGTAGTCGAGCCCGATCTCGCCCACGGCCACGATGCCGTGGTCGCGCCAGGCTTCCAGGGCGTCGATTTCCCGGCGCCAGTCCTTGTCGACGGAGCCGGGATAGAGCCCGAGCATCGGCCGCAGCACGCCGGGATGCCGCTCCACGAGGGCGAACATCCGCTCCCGCTCGCGGGAGTCCACGTCCGCCTGAAGCTGGACGGTCACGCCGGCGGCGACGCCCCGCGCGACGACCTCGTCTTCGCAGCCGGCAAAGGCTTCGTCGTAAGCGTGCGTATGCGTGTCGATATACTCCGTCATATCCTACAAAGTTAAGCAATTTTTACATTGATGGTGCACCTTTGGAGGAGATCGACGCAGATGAAACCCTCCTCCTCGAGCATGCCCGCCGCGCGGGCCACGTCCGGATATTCGATGCCGGTTTCCCGGCAGAGTTCATCGAACTGGATGCCGCGCTGTGCACGGATCTGCAGGGCCAGCCGCACCAGCCGCCCGACCTCTTCCGGCGGCAGCGCGTCGGCGAAGCGGCGGCGCACGGCGGTCTCCAGGTCGGCGCTCCGGGTATGTTTCAGGCGGCCCAGGCCGAGCGCGACGGGCAGGGCCTCCGGCGATGCCACCGGGGCGGCTGTCTGCTCCTTGAGCAGGAGGTTACAGCCCTGCGAGCGCGGGTCGTCGATGCGGCCGGGCACGGCGAAGACGTCGCGTCCGTAGCCGGCGGCCAGGCGCGCCGTGATCATGCCGCCGCCCTTGATGCGGGACTCGACCAGGACGGTGGCGCCGGCCAATCCGGCGATGATGCGGTTGCGCCGCAGGAAATTGAAGGCGGCGGGCACCGTGCCGGGCGGGTAGTCCGTCACGAGGGCGCAGCCCGGCGTCTCGCACATGCGCGCCACGAAGGCGGCGTGGCGCCGGGGATACACGTCTTCCACGCCCACCGGGCTGACGCCGACGGTGGGCAGCCCGCCCTCCAGCGCGGCGCTGTGGGCGGTGATGTCGACGCCGAGCGCCAGTCCGCTCACGACCGTCGGCCGGGCGGGTGCCTCCGCCAGGGCGCGCACGATTCTCCGGCAGCACTCCTGCCCGTAGAAGCTTTGGTCGCGCGTGCCCACGATGGCCACGGCCGGCGCCCGGCCGAACAGTTCCTCCGCCGGCGTACTGCTGCGCACGTAGAGCAGCAACGGGGCGTCGGGGCATTCCCGGAGCGCTTCCGGATAGCCTTCGTCGAAGATGCTCAGGAACTGGACCCCCTGCGCCGAGAGGCGTTCGTATTCGGCCTGCGCCGCTTCCAGGGCAGCCGGCGTGATCTGCGCCGCATGGGGATTGTAGGGCCCGAACAGTTCCAGCCGCTCCTGCTCCGAGAGCGCGAACACCGCCTCGGTGGAGCCGAGGGCGTCGATCAGGTGATGGGAGAACTTCGGCTCGTTGCCGAAAATGGCGTTGAGCGCAATGGCGCTCACCCGCGAAGAAATCTTGTCGCTCATAGCTCATGCACGTTCAATGCGGGCAAAACTAAAGGATCCGGCCGACAAAGTCAACCGGATCCTGAAAGAATCGTATTTTTTTCTACACGATCAGCAGCGCGTCGCCGTAGGGGCCGAATCTGTAATCGTTTTCGAGCGCGCTCTGATAGGCGTTCATCACTTTTTCGTAGCCGCCGAAGGCCGCCACGGACATCAGCATCGTGGACTCCGGAAGGTGGAAGTTGGACACGATGGCGTCGGGGACGGAGAACTCGTAAGGCGGGAAGATGAACTTGTTGGTCCAGGTGTCGGTCGGGCGCACCTCGTGGTTCGTGGTCACGTAGGTCTCCAGGGCCCGGATCACGGTCACGCCGACGGCGCAGATCTTATGTCCGCTGCGCTTGGTGCGGTTGATCTCGCTGGCCGCCTGCTCGCTGATGATGATGCGCTCGCCGTCCATGCGGTGCTTGGACAGGTCCTCCACATCGACGGTGCGGAAGTGTCCGATGCCCATGTGGACGGTGATGAAGGTCTTTTCGATATCGTGCAGGATCATGCGGTTCAGCAGCTCGCGGCTGAAGTGCAGGCCGGCCGCGGGAGCGGACACGGCGCCTTCGTGCGTGGCGAAGATGGTCTGGAACTCTTCGGCGTCGCGCTCCGTGGGCGTCTGCTTGACCCATTCGGGAATCGGGGTCTGCCCGAGCGCGAAGAGGGCTGCCTTGAACTCGTCGTACGGTCCGTCATACAGGAAACGCAGGGTGCGGCCGCGCGAGGTCGTGTTGTCGATGACCTCGGCCACCATGCTCTCGTCTTCGCCGAAATAGAGCTTGTTGCCGATGCGGATCTTGCGGGCGGGATCCACGATCACGTCCCAGAGCCGCTGCTCCTTGTTGAGCTCCCGGAGCAGGAACACCATGATGTCGGCGCCGGTCTTTTCCTTCTTGCCGAAGAGCTTGGCCGGGAAGACCTTCGTGTCGTTGAGCACGAAGCGGTCGCCCTTGCCGAAGTACTCGATGATGTCCTTGAACTGACGGTGCTCGATTTCGCCGGTGTCCTTGTGGAGGACCATCAGCTTGCACTCGTCGCGCCACTGCACATGCCCGTTCACGACGGGCATCAGTTCGGTGGCGATTTTCTCCTGCGGGAGTTCGAAGTCAAATTGGGAAAGTTTCATACCCTTTCGAATAAGTACATGCTTTTCTTATACGGAGAAGTATAGAAAAAAGTTTCGCCGCGGCGGCGGAAAAGCGGAGCCGGAATTGGTTTTTCGGCAAACTTGTCCGAAAAATAATTCCGGGCCGCCCGTCTGGAAGACTCCGCCCGCCGCTATTTCTTTGCAGTAGCCTGCTTCTTTTCGATGATTTGCAGATTGCGGGTGGCGGCGTAGTCGTTGGGGTCCAGTTTCAAGGCTTTTTTGTAGTATTTGGCCGCCTGCTTGTCATTCCCCTTGGCAACCTGCCAGTAGGACCCGATATTGTCGATGAAAGCGGGGTTGTCCGGATAGCGCTTGCTCAGCAGCTCGGAGATCTCCCGGAAGAATTCATACGAGGCGTCGGTCCCCGTCTTGAAGAAATTGGCGCAGAGTTCGCCGACACACTGCTGGAAGGTGGCTTCGTCGGCCGGGGCGCCGTCCAGCGTCCAGGCGGGGTGCGAGGTGCCGCGGTTGATCAGGCTCCGTAGCTCGGCCGCAGCCATGTCGGGGCTCTCCTTCTCAAAGTCTGTGAGCGTCGAAATCTTGGTATAATGCCAGCGCAGCTCATTCGGCTGCACGGCAATCCGCCCATCCAGCACCCGCATGGCCTCGCCGAAATACACCTCGTCGTAGAAGTTCTCCTCGAAGAACGGAACATCCGTCCCGTCCGGGTCCTTGAGCGTGAGGGCGGGCGCTTTGCCGAGGTACTTGCGCAAGCCTGGCTTGGACACGACCTCGGTGTGCATCGACTTGTCCATGAAGTAGTTGAAGCGGGCCAGGTAAGGATTCGCGTCATCCGGGAAAGCCTCCTCCCAGCGGTCGATGAGGGTCTCCACGCCCACGCCGGAATAGCCGACGTTGCGGACCAGGCGCTCGTAGCGGGCCTGGAATTCTTCCGTCGTGGTCTGGGCCGCAGCGGCGGCGCAGGCGGCCATGGCCGCCACTATGATCAACAGTCTTTTCATGCTCATACGTTCATCAAAATCCGGCGATCCTTCGGGAGCAGGTTGTTGCATCGCGCTCCGATGTTCTTCACGAACCCCAAAGGATGGCCCTGGTACGTGACTGCGTTGTAGCCGGGGGCGGCCTGCGGCAGCACCAGCGCGTCCCGGTGGAGGAAGCGCAGGGCCGTCTGCCGGTCTACGTCCACGCAGTTGTATTCTTTCCTATCAAATAGTATGCTTAAGGCATAGTCGGCGTCCGGGACGAAATCCCGTCCCTTCGTTTCCCCTTTCCGGAGTCCTTCGCGAAACGGGCGGAGGATGGCCAGGTCCGCGCCGGGCGTAACCGCTTGCGGAGCGGTTTTCCGCAACGCGCCGGCCCACTGCCCCTCGCCCGGCACGACGCCGGCCTCGAGCAGCTGCCCGTGGGGCGTGCGGCGCACGCCGTATTCCTCGAATTCCGCCTCCGGTTCCAGGATCTCGCCACCCAGTTCGGCGGCGGCCCAGGCGAGGTTGTCGTCGTTCTCGGCGGCTTCGTAGGTGCAGGTGCTGTAGAGCAGCCAGCCGCCTTCGCGCAGTGCCGGCCAGACGTCGGCGAGGATGCGCCGCTGGCGCGACGCGCACAGGTCCACCACCGCCGGGCTCCATTCCTCGCGGGCACGGGCGTCCTTGCGGAACATGCCCTCCCCGCTGCAGGGGACGTCGGCGACGATGATGTCGAAAAATCCGCCCAGGCGGGCGAACGCCGCCGGATCCACGCTGGTCACGACCACGTTCGGGTCGCCCCAGCGGGCCACGTTGTCGTCCAGGATCTTCACGCGTGCCTTCATCACCTCGTTCGCCACCAGCGTGAAGTTGTCCCCGTAGCGCTCCCGTAGCGACGCCGCCAGGTCGGTCGTTTTCCCTCCCGGTGCGGCGCAGAGGTCCAATACTTTGATATGGGTATGATCCTCCAACAGCTTCCGGAACAGATATCCGACGAACATCGCGGAACTGTCCTGGACATAGTAGCAGCCGGCATGGAAAAGCGGGTCGAGCGTGAAGACGGGGCGCTCGGCGAGCATGCGGCCGTACGGCGACCACGGGACCGGCGTGCCTTCCGGCCCGGCCAGCCCTTTGAAAGGATTGAGACGAATTGAGACGGACGCCTCCTCCATTACCCGCGGAACTCCTTCGGCATCTGCGGCATGCGCCCCTCGGACGCATCCACCAGCGAATCCACCATCTTGTCGATGACCTGCTGCAGTTTGCTGCCCAGCATGGTCTTCATCATGAAATTCAGATTGGCATCCAGATCGATCCAGAAATCGGTCCGGCCGGGCAATTGCGAAGGCTGGAAATGCAGCACTGCCACAAACTCCACCGGCGACTCGAAGCTGCTGATCCGGATGAGCTGGTACGGCTGGCGCTCGTCCACGCGCACCCCGATGCGGAAGCCCTGGACCGTGGCGGTCAGGTTGTCGAAGTCCGCCGTGATCTCGGCCTTGACCTTGTCCTGCGGCACCATCTGCGCGAAATTGCGCATGTCCGTGAAGGCCATAAACAACTCCTCGGGACGCTTGGCCACCTGGCCGTGCTTGCTGGTATAATGTGCTGTCATAGTCTCTGAAAAAATGATTACATTTGCCCTATCGATTGCAAATATAGCAAAATTCCGATGCACAAGATATTTTTCGAAAGACGCTGCATCATCATCTGCAGTCCTGACGAACAGGCGCTCTCCGACCCCAACGCCGTGGAGTTCCATTTCGGCGAACGCATCGACATCCACACCCTCGTGGCGATGTTCGAGGCTTCGCAGTCCCTGTCGCGCATCTACATCCCCACCGACAACACCGAATGGATGTACCGGCGCGTGTGCGCGGAATTCCGCGAAGTCGACGCCGCCGGCGGGCTCGTCTCCAACCGCCGCGGCGACTACCTGCTGATCCAGCGCAGCGGTCTCTGGGACCTGCCCAAAGGCCATCGCGAAGCGGGGGAGGACATTGCCGTCACGGCCTTGCGCGAGGTGCAGGAAGAGACTGGCGTAGACCAGTTGGAACTGCGCGACCTGATCTGCGTCACGGACCACTGTTACCTGCGGGACGGCATCTGGCACCTCAAGCACACCTGGTGGTACGACATGCTCTACACCGATCCGGTCGACCTGACCCCGCAGCGCGAAGAGGACATCTCCCGCGCCGCCTGGGTCGCCCGCTCCAGCCTGCCCCCCTTCCTCAAGAACACCTACCCCTCCATCCAGGAGGTCTTCCGGGAAGCAAAAATATAGCCACCGAAACGCGGTGGCTATATTTTATACCAATAGAGTTGCCTAGTCTCTCCAGACGAGGATCGATTCGATCCGGGCGTCGTCCTTGAACTTCGGGTTCTCGAGGACGACGGGACCGTTGTTCGACGGCTGGGTGGGGGTCGCGAGCGCATCCTGTGAGGTGCGGAACGCGATCATGCTGTTCCAGACGCTGGCCTCGATGGAAACCGTGCCGTCCATCAGCATTTTGACCTGCTGTCCCTCGCAATTGAAATTGATGCAGTCGTTGATGCGGGCGCCCACGTAGGGAGCCTCCTTGCCGGGCTCGACATCGTAGGCGTTGGAGCTGACGCGGTATCTCGGGGATCGGGTCTCGATGGAATAGACCTTCTGGTTCTCCATCTGGACCTGCAGGGTCTCTTCCTTTCCGAGGTTGACCAGCCACAGGTCGCCGCCTTCGGAATAGGTCGCCTTGTACCCTTTCGGGTTATAGTCGAAGTTGAAATCCGGCGCGGGCTCGCCCAGGATGATGTTGGCGAAGCCGTCCGCGTGGATGCAGGCGTAGCGATAGTCCGCATTCTTCACGAATTCGCTGCCGTCCCAGATGTATTCAATGACCAGGTCGCCGTTGTAGACTTCCTCATCATAGTCCATCGGGTCGTTGAGACGGACTTTCACGCTGTTCAGGTGGAACTCATAGAGGTACTGCTCCTTCTGCATCGCGTCGCGCAGGGAAGGCAGATCGGAACCGGCCAGGCGGACCATGTCTTCGAAGTCGTTGCGGGACGGCTTCGGGTCGAACGGCAGCTCGACCTCGTGGGCGTCGTTCGTCTCGGGGTTGTAGTCGTAGGCGCGGAGATATCTGGTGGAGGTCACGTCGCAACCGCCCGTTTCAAGCAGCATCACAAGCACGTGGCCGTCCGCCTTGTAGCGGTAGCAGGCCATCTGGAAATCTTCGGAGCAGCCCTCGTTATAGAAACTGTGGGACAGGACGTTGGTCTCGCCCGTGAACTCCGACCGGCCTTCGTATTCGCCGGCCAGTTCGTCCTTGATGCCGTCCTTGGTGCTCTGCGCGGCATAGGCCTTGGTCATGATGTTCTCGCCGAAGCAGGAGAAGATCTTGAACAGCTCGTCGAAGCTGTAATCATTGTTGGCAGCGAGCTCGGCAGCCGTTTCGGTGTTGTCGCTTGCCTCGTTGCTGGCAGCGCTCTTGTTGGCGCCGCCCTTGCAGCCCGTCGCCATCAGCGCGCAGACCGCCAGAAGAAGAAACAGTCTTTTCATCGTTATCGCTAACTAATTGGGCGCAAAGATAATGAAAATGCTTATTTTTGTGTCAACTAAAACCTTTAATTAATGAAAAAGATCTCCTTCCTTCTGGCGGCCTGCGCCCTGGTCGTGGCCGCGTGCACTCCCAAGCCGGTGGCGCCGAACGCCACCCAGTCCCTGATCGTCGAAGACGGCGGCACCGGCCCCGTCAAAGTGCTGATGCTCGAGGATCCTTCGCTCGAGGCGCACACCATCTTCGCGCCGCAGGACCTCTCCGCCTTCGGCAAGAAGAACCTGCTGCCCGTCCTCGTCTGGGGCAACGGCGCCTGCACCAACTCCCCCTGGGAGCACTACAAGTTCCTCAACGAAATCGCTTCGCAGGGCTTCCTCGTGATCGCCTCCGGCTACATCCCGATGGAGGAGAAACCCTATCGCGGTCCGCAGTCCACCTCCGCCCAGCAGATCGAATCCATCGACTGGGCCATCGCCCAGAATGCAGACAAGGAGAGCCCGTACTACGGTCGCATCGACGTGAACGCCATCGCCGCGGCCGGCATGTCCTGCGGCGGCCTGCAGACCCTCGACAACTCCGCCGATCCGCGCCTGAAGACCATCATGATCTGCAACAGCGGCCTGTTCCTGAATCCGGCCACGGCCGTCCCGGGCATGCCGATGCCTGAGAAAGAGAAGCTCCAGGGCATCCAGGTCCCGGTGATCTACATCCTTGGCGGCGAGACCGATATCGCCTATGTCAACGGCATGGACGACTTCCACCGCCTGGAGAAAGTTCCGGCCTTCGCGGCCAACTATCCGGTCGGTCACGGCGGCACCTACCGTGAGGCGCACGGCGGCGAATTCACCGTCCCGGCCATCGCCTGGCTCAAGTGGCAGCTGAAGGGCGACCAGGAAGCCGCCAAGATGTTCCAGGGCGACCCCTGCGGCCTCTCGCAGCGCGAAGGCTGGACCGTCGAGAAAAACGGCCTGATCGACTAAGATTGATACTGAATCAGTTATGCAATGACTCCGGGCAGATTTGCCCGGAGTCATTGCATTTTTAGTTGACGGAAGGCTCGGAGCGAAGCGATGCAGGGGGTCCGGGGGGTAGCCCACCGGCATTAGTTATTCCGCTTTGACTGTCTGGGCGGGGTCGACGCGGGAGATGAAGAGGGTGGGGATGAGGAGGAGCAGGAGGATGCCGGCGAAGGCGGCGGCGTCCGCGAGCAGGATGGCCGGCAGGTTGACGTGCACCGGCACGAAGGAGACGAAGTAGTTCTCCGGATTGAGCTTGATCAGGTGCGTCGTGCCCTGGACCAGGCAGAACAGCAGCGCGAGCACGTTGCCCGCGGCCATGCCGATGGCGGCCGTGCGGGCGCCCACGCGGAGAAAGACTCCGGCCACGGCCCGGTTGCCCATGCCGAGGGTCTTGAGCGTGCCGATCGTGGAGACATGCCGGAAGAGCAGGATCAGCAGTCCGGAAATCATGTTGAATCCCGCCACGACGGTCATCAGCAGCAGGATGGCGTACACGTTGAAATCGATCAGGTCCAGCCAGTCGAACAGCTGCGGGAAGCGCTCGGTGGCCGCGACGGCGCGCAGCGGCTCCTCCTCCGGACCGGCGCCCAGCAGGGCGCGGAAACCGAGCTCCTCGGTAGTCTGCGCGAGCGCCCGGCGGTCCCGCAGACGCGGCTCCAGGTGTACTTCCAACAGGGAAGACTCGTCATCGTTCCACTCATAGACGCGCCGAAGGTCCCGGATCGGGACATAGAGCAGCTGACCCTCGTCCGTGGCCATGGGGCTCTCGTAGATCTCGAGGATGTGCCACTTGCGGATCTTGGTCTTCTCGCTGGCGAAATAGGCCGTCAGGTCGTCCCCGACGGAGAGGCCGAAGCGTCCGGCGAGCGAAGCGGGCACCCGCACGCCCATGGCGGCGGTGTCGGCCTGCGTCCCCTTGAACATCACGCCCTGGATGTCGTCGCCGAACCTGAGGATGCCGGCGCCGTAGACGACCGGCTCGATGCCTTCCACGCCGCGCACCCCTTCCAGGTCCTTCAGACAGGAGGGGGTGCGGACGGGGTCGGCGCCGCCGGTCAGGTCGGCGGCCGCGTTGGTCAGCAGCACGTCGCCCGTGACAGCGGAAACGCCGCCGCGTATCTCCCGCCGGAAACCGGCGGAAATGGCGACGGCGATAATGATCACAAAGAAGGAGATGGCTATCGCAACGATAGCCATCTTCTCCTTGACGCGCAGGCGTCGGGCGATGAAGCCTTCAGCCCGCATGGAATTACCAGATATGGACGCGCTCGCTCACCGGACGCCACATCGCATCGCCCTCCTGGATGCCGAAGGCCTCGAAGAACTGGTCGAAGTTGCGCAGGGTCACGTTCACGCGGTTGTTGCCCAGCGAGTGGACGTCGAGCTTGGTCAGGCGGGCCTTCTCCTCATCGGTGATGTTCTGCGCCCAGACGCGGGCGTAGCCGAGGAAGAAGCGCTGCTCGGCGGTGAAGCCGTCGATCGGAGCGGGAACCTTGTCGCCCAGGGCGTTGTGCAGGGCCGTCCAGGACACGCTCACGCCGCCGTGGTCGGCGATGTTCTCGCCGAGGGTCAGCTCGCCGTTGGCCATCAGGCCGGGCACGATCTCCACCTCATTGAACTGGTCCACGAGGACGTGGGTCTTCTCCACGAAGGCGGCGCGGTCCTCGGCGGTCCACCAGTTGTTCATGTTGCCGTCCTTGTCGAACAGGCTGCCCTGGTCGTCAAAGCCGTGGGTCATCTCGTGGCCGATCACCACGCCGATGGCGCCATAGTTCACGGCGTCGTCCGCATCCGCGTTGAAGAACGGCGGCTGCAGGATACCGGCCGGGAAGCAGATCTCGTTGGTCGTCGGGTTGTAGTAGGCGTTGACCGTCTGCGGCGTCATGTGCCACTCGGTCGGGTCCGTCGGCTTGCCGAGCTTGGCGAGGTTGTCGGCGACATACCAGGCGCTGGCGGCGCGCAGGTTCTCATAGTAGCTCAGCTCCGGATCCACGGTGAGGGTGCTGTAGTCCTTCCACTTGTCAGGATAGCCGATCTTCACGGTGAAGGCTTCCAGTTTCTCGCGGGCCTTGGCCTTGGTGGCGTCGGACATCCACTCCAGGGAGTCGATGTGCTGGCCGAGGGAGATCTGCAGGTTCTTCACCAGGTCGAGCATCTTCTGCTTGGAGGTCTCGGGGAAGAACTTGGCGACGTACATCTGGCCGACGGCCTCGCCGAGGATGCTGTTGGGCACGCTCATCGCGCGCTTCCAACGCGGCTTCTGCTCGGTGATGCCGCTCATCTGGGTGCTGTAGAAGTCGAAGTTGGCGGCATAGAAGTCATCGGACAGGCTGCCCGCGGCGCCGTTGATCAGCTGCGCGGCCACGTAGTCCTTGAGGACCTCCAGCTTGCTGTCCTGGAAGAGCTTGCTGAAGCCCTGGAAGAAGGACGGCTGCTCCACGATGACCTTGTCCTGGGCGGGAATGCCCATCGCCTCGCAGAAGGTCTTGAAATCGAAGCCCGGGTAGGCTTTGAAGATCTGCTCGGAGCTCATCGGGTTGTAGAGCTTCTCGACGTCGCGGTTCTGCACGCTGGTCCAGGAGAAGGCGGCGAGCTTGTCCTCGATGCCCGCGGCGTTGGCGGCGCGCTGCTCGGCGTTGTCCAGGCCGGCGAGGGCGAAGAACTTGGCGAGCATCGCCTCATAGCCCTTGCGCAGTTCGGCGTTGGCCGGATCCACGTAGTAGTCGCGGTCGCCCATGCCGAGGCCGCCCTGGCCGAGGTAGAAAATCTGGGTCTTGCTGTCCATCAGGTCGGCGTCCACGCCGCCCCCGAAGAAGCCGCCCTCGCCCACGAGGTTCAGCTTGCCGAGGTGCTCGGCGAGCGCCTTCTTGTCAGGCAGGGCGTAGATCTCGTCGAGGTATTTCTTGATCGGCGCGGCACCCTCCGCGTTGAGGCGGGTGGAGTCGAGGCCCTGCTTGTACAGGTCCACGATCTTCTGGTCGACCGTGCCGGCTTCGGGATTCATCTCCGTCATCTCGGAGAAGAGGGCGTTGAGGTCTTCCACGTTCTTCTCGCGCAGCACGTCGAAAGAACCGAAACGGGCATATTCAGGCTTGAGGGGGTTCTTCTGCATCCAACCACCGTTGGCGTAGAGGAAGAAATTCTCGCCGGGCGCCACGGTCAGATCCATGTCGGTCGGATCCAGGGCCGGGGCCTTCGCTTCCTTGGTCTGGCAGGCTGCCAGCATCATCACAGGAATCATGATTGCAAAAATCCTTTTCATATTTTTAAAAATTGAATTGTTCCAAACGGACTGCGAATTTAAGGAAAATTCCGATATTTGCCGTGAAAATGAGTTCGAAAGCGAAAGATACCCTCCGCAGATACATCATGGCGAGCATCGGATTGGTGTTCGTGGCGCTCGGCGTAGCGCTGTCGATCATCTCCAATCTCGGCACGGCGCCGCTGTCCTGCCCGTCCTACGTGCTGAACCTCCGCTGGCCGGCGCTGTCGGTCGGCACTTTCACGCTGCTGGTCAACACGTCGCTGATCCTGATACAGATTGCGTTGCTCCGCAAGAACTTCAAGGTGAAGCACCTGATGCAGGTCGTGGCCTCAGCCGTGTTCGGCTACCTGATCGACGCCTGCCTGTGGCTGCTGGTCTGGCTGCATCCGGTAGGCTTCTTCGCCCGCCTGGGCCTGACGCTGCTGGCCGCGCTCGTGACGGCCTTCGGCGTGAGCATAGAGGTGGCGGCGGACGCCTGGATGCTTTCCGCCGAGATGACGGTGGCGGCTTTCTGCCAGGTGTTCCGCAAGGCGTTCAGCCCGGTCAAGGTGGTGATGGATTCACTGATGGTGGTGATCGCGGCGCTGCTCTGCGTGCTGTTCTTCGGGAATCTGTTCGGCGCCGGCGCGTTCACCAACCTGGGGGACGTCCTGCTGGCCCGCACGCCGGGCATCGTCATCGGTCTGGGAACGCTGCTGCTCGCCGTCCTGCCGGGCGCGATGATGCGCCTGACCGATCCGGTGGTGGCACGCCTCAGGGGCAAATCCGGCAGAGGCGCTCGTACAGCGCGATAGCGTTGTCCACGTAGTAGGCGGTCTCCACGCCTTTGAAGGGGCCCAGTTTCACGGCCCCGGTCTCCATGATCGATTCGCTGGACATCAGCGGCAGCACCCGGTTCACGATGTTGATCCAGTAGCCCGGATCCACGTCCAGGTAGCGCGCGAGGCTGATGCAGTCGTCGATGCGCCCGATACCGGCGTTGTAGGCGGCCAGGGCGTACTTGTAGCGCTCGGTCATGTTGTCTCCCACGTTGTAGTAGCGCTTGATGAGGTAGCCCAGGGACTGGGCGCCCGCGGCGATGTTCATTTCCGGATCCAGCGGGTCCGTGACGCCGTAGCGCTCCGCGGTCTTCGGCATCATCTGCATCAGGCCGGTGGCACCGCGTTTCGAGCGCGCCTCGATGTGGAAGCCGGATTCCTGGTAGATGATGGCGGCGAGCAGGTGCCAGTCCCAGCCGAGCGAATCGGCGTGGACCCGGATCAGGCTGTCGTACGGACTGAGCTGCGCGCGGGGGCCGCTCCGGAACGCGTTGAAGCGGTTCAGGAAGATGCTCCGCGTCGGGGCGAATTCGTCGGAAGCGTGCCATGCGTCGATCCACGCGTTCAGTTCCTTCATGCCGGCATGGTCGTCGTGGCGCATCAGCCAGACGCTCATGCTGTCCACCGGCACGGAGACCAGCACGCTGTCAACGGCCAGGCTGTCCTCCCAGGGCACGACCACGATGTCCACGGCGCCGCTGCGCAGCGAATCCAGGTAGGAGGTGTTCCGCTCGGTAAGCCGGATGTCGATGGTCTGGCCGTTGGCGGCCGCGAAACGTTTCAGCAGGTAATAATGGTAGCCGATGACCAGCGACTTGGAGGTGTCGGCCAGCGGGGCGATCTCCAGCACGCCATGGATGTGCGGCGGCTTGACGCGCACCGCCTCCTTCCTCCGGAGGCCGGACGCGATTCCGACGCCGGCGATCAGTACGACGGCGACGATCAGGCATATGCGGTCGATGCGTTTCATCGGGAACTGTTGGGCATGCCGCCGCCGGAAGAAGACGAGCTCCGTCTGCCGGGCTGGGTATAGAACGGCCAGTAGATGCCGAACTTCAGGCCGTCCATGCCGTTCTGCGTAATGATGTAGCGGTCCGCGCTGAAATAGTCGGGATGCAGCAGCGGCCAGCCCATGCCGGCGTTCTGGTATTTGATGAAGACGCAGGCGCGCTTCCACTGCACGTTGACGAAGATGTCGAACCAGGGACCGTTGTTGTAGAGCCGGTCGGTCTGGTTGTAGAAGACGCCCAGATTCGGATTCCAGGCAGGGGAGTGCCACGCTGTGTTGAAATAGGCGTCGGCGCCGATCTGCATCGTCATCACGTTCTGGCGCTGCTCGTTGCGCTGCACCACGAATTCGAGGTAGTAGCGGAAGTTGAGCGCGACGGCCGGAAGCGGGAGGACGTCCGGATTGGAGGAGAGCTGGAAGAGGGCGCGGTGGTCGAGGTGGACCGGACCGAACTTGAATTCCTTGCGCAGCTGTGCGGACAGCACGCTCATGGCCGAGCTGTTCTGCCGGATGATGCCGTACGTGTCGTAATAGAGATTGCCTGCCAGCAGGGCGTAGCCCACGTCGGCGGAGAGTCTCCAGTAGGGGATGTCGATGCGTCCCTGCAGCCGGGTCGTGGAGATCTTGCCGAAGGCGTTGTCCCAGCTGTAGTGGTTGAGATTGAGGTGCTGCTGGTAGTAGGTAGGGTTTTCGAGGGTGGTCTCGAAATGCGCCGTGACGCTGAACGGGCTCTTGCGCGCCCGGCGGAAGGGGAAGAAGCGGAAACCGGCGTTGGCCTCCACGGCGAAGTCGCCGGAATCCTGGCCGAGCAGCACGAAACGGGCTTTGGCGTCCCACCAGGCGACCTTGAACAGCTGGCCCTCCGCGCCGGCATACACGTAGAAGGAGTTCTCCACGTGGTTCTGCGGGCGCACGGTGGTGCTGTCGAAATAGTGCTTGAGGTAGTCGCCGGCACCGACGTCCAGGCGCGAGACCGCTCCCTCGCTGGACCAGGGCTGGAGACGCAGGTAGATCTTGTTGTCGAGGCGCGTCACGCGCATCGAGTCGGCGCTGGAGGTTCCGTAGCGGAAGACGTCGTTGTACAGGGCCGCACCGTACTTGTCCGAGATGGCGTCGGTGTACATGCGGGTATAGACGGACCACTCGGTGCTGTGCCCGATGAAGGCGGTCGTGATGTCGCGGTTGAGGGCGTTGGCGTCGTACTGGTAGGTGCTGTCGCGGCGGGCGCGCATCTTCTCGATGAAGGTGAAGGGGATGCGCAGCTGCTGGTCCAGGAAGACGGTGTTCTTGGTGATCTTGGACTTGGCGTTCTGCAGGGTGACGCGGATGTCGCGCGAATCCACGGTCGTGTCCCGAATCCAGCTGATGTCGTCCATGCCGCCGTTCTCCTGCCGGTTGATCACGTTGTGGATGAAGCCGGCGTGCGCCGTGTAGCGCTTGCCGAGGTAGTTGGCCTGTACCACCGCGGTCTTGTTGGCCGTCTCTTCCTGCTCCAGGATACCCTTGCCGCCGTAGCGGTCGTAGAGCAGGGAGAAGTTGAAGGCCGGAACGATGTTCTGGGTGGTGAAGAGGTGGAGGTTGTCCGAAATCTTGGCCTCCTTGGCGAACAGGGTGCCGAAATAGGCGAGTTCCGTGTACGGGACCTTCGTGTTGTAGTGCGGCAGGGTGCGGTGCGAATAGCTCCAGGACTCCTCCGCGTCATAGAATTCCACGCCCTCGTCGCTGCGTCGCAGGAACCAGTTGTAGTGCTGGACCGGCGAGCCGGCCACGCCCAGCCAGGTGGCGTTGACGTCCTTGCGCTGGAAGGGATAATCGTGGAAATGGGCGTTGTAGGTGGTGTCCGGCACGAAGGCGTTGATATTGCCAAAATCGGGATCGAGGGTCCAGGAGACGAGGCGCTTGTAGTAGAGCGAATCCGGCAGGGCATAGGTCTCCAGGATGCGCGGCGTCGTCTCCAGGATGCTGTCCCGGACGTTCCGCTTCTCCTCCTTGACCTTGTTCAGCGAATCGGTCCGCGCCATCTTCAGCTTGACCCGCTGCTCCATGTCGTAGCGCTGGCGCTCCTGACGGGAGAGCCCGGCGTACCATGCCTCGAAGGCGGCCTTGGCGCGGGCGACGGAATCGGCGAGGTAAATGGAGTCGAGCTTGTCCCAGAGGGCGGTGTCCAGCAGGGCTTTCAGCGAATCGCGCGGACTCAGGCGCGGCGGCAGGGTGTCGGCGGCCACGGCCACGGTGTCCAGCGGTTCGTCGGCGGCCGAGGTGTCGCGCACGACGATCTCCTCCAGCGACAGCGTCCGCCGCAGCTTGTATCCCCCCGCCGGGTAGATAACGGTGTCCAGCACGGGAGATGAGCCGGATAGCGACCACGCGTCATTCGCCGGCTCCGACCGGCGAATCCCATGTCCGAAATCGAGTACACCGGCAGCGGCAAAAGCCGTCACCGCGACAGGAAACACTATGCGCGCCAAAAAACTCACAATCCACAAAGATATGGAAAAAATGCGACAATCACCCGATTACAAAAACGGGCAGGCCTGGGCCTCCGCCAATTTCTCCGGACTGCCGATGTCGATGAGCTGCAGGTCCGGTGCCACCACGCCGCGTATCGTGCCGGCGGCGCACGCCTGCAGATAGAAGTCGATGATGGAGAATTTCTCCGGCCAGGAAGCCATCATCCCGAAGACGGCTTCGGAGACGATATGGATGCCGCAGAAGGAGTAGCGGCGATACCGCGAAGGGTCGAAATCCGGCAGGTAGGGGCTCTTGACCTCACCCGTGCGGACATTGGTCCAGCCCACGAGCCGCATGTCTTCGTCGAAGAGCAGGTAGCGGTCGGCCGGCGCGTCGACGAGCAGCAGGGTGGCGAGATTCTCCGGCGCGTCCTGCGCCAGCAGCCAGCGTATGTCCAGGTCGCTGAGGATGTCGACGTTGTGCACCAGGAAGCGCCCTTCCGGCGATGCGAGCAGCGGTGCGGCGTGCTTGATGCCGCCGCCGGTCTCGAGCGGCTCGCGCTCCTCGCGCGAAATGGCCACCGGCACGCCGAAGTTCCCGTTTTCCGCCAGGAAATCTTCGATCTGCTCCGCGAAATGATGCACATTGACCACGAACGAATCAATGCCCGCGTCGCGCAGCTTGAACAGCACGCGCTGCAGCATCGGCACGCCCGCCACGGGGACGAGCGCCTTGGGCATCCTGTCCGTCAGCGGACGGAGCCGGGTCCCGAGGCCGGCGGCGAAGATCAGCGCTTTCATAAGGCCACCTCCATGCCGGGCAGGATGGTCCGGCCGTCCCACTGCGTCGCGAGCCGCTGCAGTACTTCAGTCAGGTAGGGATAGCGCGCGAAGGGTTCTGCCGTCAGCTCGCGGAAGCAGCCGAGCACCGTCGGGATGCAGTCGAGGAAGAGCTGCTTGCGCTCCACCAGGCCCCGGAATCCGTAGGCGCCCGTTTCCTGCAGCAGGCGGACGAGCGTGAGCAGGCGGTACTGCCGGTAGAATTCCTGCTCGTCCACGGGACGGAAGGCTTCCAGTGCACGGAGGTAGACCCCTTCCAGCTCGCGCCGCAGCGCGGCGGAGAAATGCGTCCCGGCGTTCCAGAGGAAGGACGCGAGGTCGTACTGCACCGGCCCGCGGCGGCCGCCCTGGAAGTCGACGAAGCAGGGCTCGCCGTCCTTGATCATGACGTTGCGCGCCTGGAAGTCGCGGTACATGAAGGTGTCGCCTTCGAAGTCCAGCGCATCCGCGCGCAGCCGGTCGAAATCGTCCTGCAGGCGGATTTCGTTAAACTCAAGCCCCGTGAGCTTGAGAAAATCGTATTTGAAATAATTGAGGTCGAAGTCCACCATCCGGGCGTTGAATTCCCGGTCGGGGAAGCAGATGCCCCAGTCCAGCCCTTCGCCCACCTTGAACTGCACGGCGGGCAGGAGGGCAATCGTGTCGCGCAGCCAGGCGTGCTGCTCCACCGAGAAAGCGCCGTCCCGGAGGGCGGGCTTCAGCAGCTCGAACAGCTGGTTGTCGCCCAGGTCCTCCTGGATGTAAACCATGCTGTCGGGCGACACGGCGTACACTTCCGGGGCGTGCAGCCCGCACTTGCGGAACTGCGCGGCGAGCGTGAGGAAGGCGCGGTTCTCCGCCGGATTGGTGCCGACGCAGCCGATCACGGTGCCGCCTGCTCCGGTCATGCGGTAATACTTGCGGGCGCTGCCCGACAGGGGCAGGATCTCCGACGAATCCGGCTTCGAACCGGACCAGTCACGATAGAGTTGATCTAAGCTAAGCATGGGGTTCAGTTATGCACGTGCACGTCCAGCTGCGGGAACGGGAAGCGGAAGCCTGCCTGCGGCAGTTCGGTGTAGATACGTTCGTTGAGGTCGAACTGGGCGGGCCAGAAGTCGCTGCCCTTCACCCAGGCGCGGACGATGAATTGGACGGAGCTGTCGGAGAGTTTCTGCACGGCCACGAAGGGGTCGGCCGCTCCGGGCGTCTCCGCATCCAGGATGCGCTCGTCTTCGCGGACGATGGCGAGCAGCTTCTCCTTGCAGGCGGCGGCGTCCGTGCCGTATTCCAGGCTCACGGGGAGGTCGATGCGGCGCAGCGGGAAGCTGCTGTAGTTGACGATATTGCCGTTGGAGAGCGCGCCGTTGGGCAGGACCACGCGGCGGTTGTCGATGGTGGTCAGGTGCGTGCCCACGATGTTGACGTCCGTCACGATGCCGGCGTAGCCCTGGGCCTCGATGTAGTCGCCGGCCTTGAAGGGCTTGAAGATCATCAGCATCAGCCCGCCGGCGAAATTCTGCACCGTGCCGCTCAGCGCCATGCCGAGGGCCATGCCGCCCGCGGCCAGCAGGGCGGCGAGCGAGGTGGTGTTGATGCCGAGCGTGCCCACGAGGATGACGATCAGCAGCACCGTCAGGGTGATGGAGGTGAAGCTGGAAATGAACGAGGCCATGGCCCGGTCGGTATTCTTGCGCTTGAAGTAGCGCTCCATCGCGTGCTTGATGCGTTTGATGACCCAGGCGCCGATGAAATAGAGGACCAGCGCCAGGATGACCTTCAGGCCGAAGGACAGGGCGTCGCGGCCCAGCTGCTGCAGGGCGGTGCCCGGGTCGGCGGTCAGCATTTCCTTGAAGCGGGTCCAGGCCACGCGGGTGGAATCCGCCTTTTCGGCGATTTTCTCGGGGGAGACGGGAACGGTTTGTAGAATCAAGTGCATCATAGACTACAAATATACTAAAAAACAATTGTATCTTTGCGGCGGTGAGAACGAAAGAACAATACGAAGCGATGATGGCGCTCTACCGCGAATGGAATGAGCGGATCAACGTCGTG
>Ga0310696_10003200_pt1 | contig 20685 bp, 46 predicted proteins | sample AusTroGonzalo_MG_4_FD_203885 | JGI IMG/M metagenome (GOLD analysis project Ga0310696, IMG submission 203885) | Bovine rumen microbial communities from tropical cattle in Woodstock, Queensland, Australia - Gonzalo_02 (v2) (version 2) | ecosystem: Host-associated > Mammals > Digestive system >... | reverse complement strand
CAACATGAAGTTCTATATGAATAGATTGAACCTACAGTACATCAATATTATCTGATAATATGATAAGGGGTTCTTAATGATTTAACCCGACAGCTCTTGTCGGGTTTTTAAAAAATAATTTGCAAAAAAATACGAATTAAATATACTATTAATGTTTATATATATAACACTTTTTATATGCAACTCGAAACCTTAGAGATGGAGATGAAACATATAAAAGACGACATGGAAGAAGTGAAAAGTGATGTACGTGAGATTAAAGAGATGTTCAATAGGTTAGATGATAGGTATCCGACAAGAAGAGAAGTTAAGGTTATCGTCTGAGCAGTATGATTCATTGCCACCGTATTAGGAATAGTAGGATTTATACTTTAATCTATAAATATGACTGAAGTTCTTATAGCAGCTTTTAGTTGATTAGCTATTAATGTAATTACTTGGGCTAGTGGAAAATTAGGGATAAGTAAGACATATGTATCTGTATGATTGTGCTTATTAATTTGAGTATGATTATATTTAGGGCAGATTGCTATTAACAAATATCCTATGGCATGGGAGCATATCGTGGCTTTCGCCACTGGTTCATACTGATTTAGTCAAATCATTTGGAATACTCGAGTTAAGATAAATAAGGGAGAATAGTATCTCCTTTTTTATTTATAAAAAATATTGGATGAATAAACATTGATATTCTATTCACCATAAGATACCTAAAAAATATAAAAACCAGTTGGAATATCCAGAAGAAATAAATTGTGATGCTAATACTCAGCTAGTTAAGAATACTTGGCATACACATAAGCACTGAAAAGATGGTGCTGACACTCCTGCTATGACATTAATGGAAGATACGAAATTTAATTTATCTATATTGAAACGTGAGTTTGTTTCTGATTTAATAGCCGTGTTTGAAAAACATTTTGGACATTACTATCAAATTGAAACACATATCCAAGAAGAATTATGAAAGTTATTTGAGCTTGAGAGTGCTTTTAATAGTAAGAAACACTAATGACTAACTTTTATAAAGAAATGAAGAAAGACATAATCAAAGACTTAATTAGTTTAATACTTATTTGATTATGTTTTGTCTGATTTTGTGTAGGGATGATTTATATCTTTAAATAAAAACACAATGAACCTAACAGAAGAGAAAATGAAATTAGTTGCTATCTATAATGCATTACAAGAAAAGATTGATGCGTATTCTTTAGAACAGTTTGCTACTGATAGTAAACCATTTAAAAAACTCTGTGCTGAAAAACAGGCTATAGAGATGAAAATAAAAGACATCAATAAACTTTTAAATGTTAAAGATTAGATATGCTAGGAGTTGACCAGATTGAGGATTACCAAGATGAGTTGGTTAGGATAGAAGATGATTTGCATTTTGAAACCAACGAGAAAATTATTAAGGCGTTGAAAGAGAGAAGAGATGAGATAGCAACGATTCTTAATAATGATAAAGAGGATAGAAAGTTTTATTTTAATTATTAATTAATATGACAGACGAAGAGTTAAAATTATTATACGCTGTTGAAGACAGACCAGATGAGAGAGATTTCTTATGGAGTGAATATTGTGAATGATTAGAAAATAATAAATGATTTCCATGAAGGGAATTAAAAGTATGGAATCAATATGACCAAAAAGAAACTTACAAAGCCTGTAGTGCTTATTGATTAACTGCTGTTTATAATTGACTACAAATCTTAGAGTTTAGGAAGCAAGGTATTGAGTGGGAGCAAGAAGACCCTAGATGGAAATGGAATGTATTCCAAGCAGAGAGAGGATATCCTGATAGATGAGCTAGCCTACAAGATATGATGAAGTTTTTTACTAAGAGAGAAAAAATAGATTGATATGTATTATGTAAGACAGCACAAGAATGTAAGAATGCATTAAAGAATTGATTTGGAATATATACTGGAAGTAGTGAATGTAGTTGGAGTAAGACTAGCAAGGCAAAAGAGTTCGTTTATGATAAAGATTGAGCCAACCATTGCTTTGCTATTGTAGATTATGATGATAATTGATTACGAGCAATAAATAGCTTTTGAGGAAGTTGGTGAGATAAAGGTTGGTTCTATATCCCTGATGAATGTTATAAATATTTATTCTCTACCTATGTTATTGTAGACCATGATGATACTGGTAGGATAGATGAAATGAGATATGAAATGGAATATAATGAATCTATTAAGGTTTGAATAACAAATTGAACTAGACCAAACGATAATCTTACTAGAAAAGAATGAGCCGTAATGAATTATAGGGTATATAAGTTATTGAAATCATAGGTAGTACCGTTATGTAAAGTTTGAATTTAATAAAATATAGAAGCGAGTGGATAAGTTGTCCACTCGTTTTTATTTTTTACTAAAAAAGAGTAGGTCATCAGATTCTCTCCTCGCTACTCTTTTTGGACCAGCATGTCATACAGCTGCTATGGTAATACAGCTAGCACACCATAGCGTCAGATAACAGCCAACAAACCGCTGCTAACAATTTGTTGACAAATAGGGGAGAGGCACTAGACGTAATGTCTGACTCTCCCTGACATGGACAAAATATTATATTAATAAGAGCCGACTTCAAGTGTTTACCTCTCTGCCGACAAGGTGTGGAGAGCCACGTTCGCTCTTTCCAGCTGCCACATCAGCTGCCCACTATGTCTGGTCTAGTACGGCTGCACCTTTGGTTCATTAAAGGGGTGAACCAATAAGACCTTTGCCAGCATGTAGGATGTAGGACTCGAACCTACCATGACCTTTACCTACATTGACCTCCCCTCTCGGGGAGATAAGATGAACAACTACTCCACACAACAGTCTTTACCTAATGTGTGGCATATTAGCGGGAAGTGGAGTCGAACCACCCATCTCCTGCTTATGGGGCAGGCGAGATACCGTTTCTCAATTCCGCTATGTATTCCCACTGCGATGCAGTGGGGGTTATACAGGCATCCAACGATTAGTCTTTTAATAACATATCTTTGAAGTCTTCTACAAATCATTTATCACTAGAACATAATGTGATTTTAGTATTCTCATCAGGAGCATATGTCCAAGTGTATCATCTATAATCAGGATAATTAGGATAATCGTAAGTAATAGTAGAAGCTCATCAATGTTTTGCTTTATCTATTTCTCTTCTAAGCCTGTTGTTCTCTTCTCTTAGTTTGGCGAGTTCCAACTCTTCTTGTAATCTCTCATTTTCTTTTTTGAGTTCTTCGAACTCATTAGTTGTTTTAGTTCTCATAATGTGATGATGTAACATAATAAAACAATATTATATTAATAAATATTTATATAAAATCAAGACAAAATTATAATTATTTTTTAAATGATTTACAAACCCTATGAGCTATTAACTGAATATGGAGTAGATTAAGTCACCAATCTGTTAGTTGTTGTTGGGTTCTAATCACTATTCATTCTTCAGTTAGATGTACCATGTTCGCTGCGATGCTGCGAACGAAACCATATATACTAATTATTCACGGCATCCCACATATACATATCATAAAAATCATTAGGGAATGTTGACTCCCAATCTCATCGTGTACCATCATCATCTAAACATTGATATATAATGTCTCATTCTTCTACATTATATAGTGTTTGAATGTACTCTGTACCCTTTTCTTCGTAGTTAATCATATAACTTCAGCTTTCATCTGGTCAGATAATGTCAACGAATAAGTCTGAGTTGAGTAGTTCGTGTATATCTATAGCATGGAATACAAACGCTCTAACCTTTTCTGGTTTTGTTATGTAATTTTTTAACTTTATCATCTTTCTTTTTATCAGTATCTAAACGGATAGGTTGTATAGCGAATAATAATAATTCATATATTCACCTAAACATCTTATCATCTTTATCAAACATATCTCTTATATGTTTTAGTCTGGCTCTTATTTCAGCCATAGTTGGTTCTCTAGTTTTAGCCATGTTGTTGAATTAAATTAAAATCTTTTTTTCTTTCTTTTTCTAAATCTTCTGTGAATTTTAAATACGAATCTTGTAATAATTTATCAACTCAATTTGTATTAACTATTGTCCTTTCAAGTCTTCTAACTTTTTCTTTCTCTATTTGATATTTAAAATGTAATCTACAATATTTATACCATAATTTGATAAACTCTATTGCTAATCGTTTCATTGTTTCATATATTTAATTATATAAAGCTCTATAACAATCTACTTTACTAAACATCAACCAATCCTTAAATGGTTCATGTAATCAATACTCATTATTAGCTGGTATAAGTGGCACATGTCCTCATCTCAAAACAAATCAGTCTTCTGATGTATACTGTACTCTTCATATCCAGTAGTCTCATACCACTTCATCTTTCATCTGACAAAAGACGAAGTCTCATGGCTGGATTGTTTTGAGTGGTAACTTATATCTTCAAAGATAATTAAACGACAACACGACAGCGGCTATAGCTATGACCAATTCTCATAGCACAGCTGTACCTAAGCTAACTTTCATCTTCTTCATCTTTATGATAATCATCTAAAATATCTCAATACTCTGACACATCTTGACTAGCATGTCACATAATAATAACTTCATCTCAAGTGTGCCATCTTGCATACATACCGTCTACTCATAAGAACTTTAATATATGTTTGTTTTCTTTAGTAGATATATATGTTCATGGTTTTAATTCTCGTAGTTTCATCTATATCATTATAAATTAAATGGCAGATGCATCAGGATTTGAACCCAAACTAACAAGGTTGGAGCTTGTTGTGCTACCATTACACCATGCATCTATATTGGAGAAGGCTGGATTCGAACCAGCATCTAATCGGTCTCTCCTCATTACCGATTATAATTGAGGAAGCTCTGCCATTGAACTACTTCTCCATAAGACCTCCCTCTCTTTTAGCTTACATAGTGCGGCTCTTAACGTCCCCACAGCAGAGGCTCGAGGGAGGATTTACACAATTGTGCAGAAACCCTTTTATGCTATTTCCAGACCGTAGTCCGAGCTGTCGCGAACAACATAGCAATGGCGTGTTATCTTTCCGTTTAATCATAAAGTCATTCTTCATATATATTATCTGTTCTTAGTTTATCTATCTTCTTTCTGTATTCTTCGTTTAGCTTTTCTTTATTATCCAACCACATCTCTAATGTTTCTACTTTCTTTTTGAGTTCTTTATTCTCTTCTTCAAGTCTTTCTTTTTGGGGTATAAATACATTATTTATCACTTCTGATTGGGTTTTGTTATACTCTTTCAGCTTTTTATTTTCTTCTTCTAACATATCATAACCAGTTCAATTTTCATCTGCCACCATCTTTCGTTTCTTTACTTCTTCTTTTAATTCTTTATTCTCTTTCCTTAACCTTGCTATCTCTTCATCTGCTAGTTCAAGGTCTTTAATTATTATCTTTTTTGGTGTAGTCATTTCTATATTATAAATTAAAACCATCAACATATATCTCTAAGCATTCATCTACTGTTTTTTCTCCATCTTGTGTTAATATTATAGCATCTTTATTTTTTTTACTTATATAATTAAATGCTTTGTGTATAGCCTCTCTTTCGTGAAAACAATTTAAAAACCCAAACTCATCACTAAAATTTATTCAAACAATATACACCATTCTAAAAAACCAAAATTTATATTTCTTAACAGATACATAAATATTGTTATCTTTTTTCTCTAATTTCCATTTCATTCTAAACTCATATTATATTCTAAAACAACTTCATCCAGGCAAGCTCAGAACTCGTCTAGGTCTTGCAATGCCATGCATTGCAGCAATCATCATAATAAGAATTCTATAAGCATTTTATATTTTGTTATTTTATAAAATAGATTTTATCATATTCTTTATGTTATTATCTGACATTCAAAATTCTTTATGTGCATATAGATATATTAAACATATTAATAATCTATCTGTTATAGATAAATGTTTGTATTCTTTAGTGTCCATCTTTATTATCTTCTAATACTAAATGTTGCAGGGTCTATTGTCCCATATATACTACTTAAGCATGCTACCATATTCCTCTCTCGGTTACCGTCGCTGGTCGCATACCTTGCAGTTAATCATTCTGTGCAATGCCCTGCATTGCTTAAACATCATAATGTCTGATGCTTTCATAAATATTTATTGTTTAATGTTTTACCAATAGCTTCTAATCAGCTTTCCATTAAAGCATATACAGGTCTATCCCCACGGTCGTTTGAACCTACACTTCAGATGTTTTTTCAACCAGCTCATCTATTTCATCCAGATGTTTCAGCTACGGTAATACATAAAATTACTCATTCTTTAATTCAATAGTGGTTCTCTACCTCCCAGATAGTTCAAGCATCTAATCAGTAATCAGCTGCTAGTTCCTTAAACTTTTCGTGTTCAGTAGTGCTACTCAACTCAGGCATAGCCTGAGCATCTCAAGACTCATTAAGCATACCAGGTTCTCGTTCTCATGTATTACATGGTAACATCTCAGGTGACATCATCTTATAAAAGATACTAGTAGCTTCTTCATTTAAAGTGTCTTGTTTAGTTCTTAGTTCAGCTACTTCTCAACTCAACTCTTCAATAGCAATTTCTTTTTCATTAATTTCAGATGTGACTTCAGCAAGTTCAGTAGAAATCTCATCTAGTCTTTGTAAATCTGGGTCAATACTTCACTTCTTATTAAAGTAAGAAGTAACTACTGCTAATAAAATAAATAAGATAGCAATAATGATTCCAGAAATAATTGAAATGGTCTTTTGTTTCATGTTAGTTTGTTAGAATTTAAAAGCCGCTCTACCCCAGGAGATACCTAAGGTAGAACATGTTGGGAGAGGTGCGATGCTCTCCCTACCATTAACGATGGCGATTCGCCCTTCAGAGGCATAGGGTCACTATGATGTTTCCTGTAGAAGAGATTTCGATAAGGGAATAAAGTGTATCGGGAAAATCAACAAAACCCGCTGGATGCATTCGCATCCAGAAAAAAACCTTATCTAGCAGTTTATTACGCTCATACCTAGGAGCTAGTATCTTGTAATTAAATCAGCTGCACAATCTACTACTGGACTTACTACATCTTCTGGTGTAATAGCATCAGATGTATCTATATCCATTATACAACTTATATAATCTTTTATCAATGTCTTTTGTCTACAATCACAATCTTTATTATCAAAGTATACATCAGTCATTGGGTCAGCACATTCTAATAACGTATCAAAGATATCATCTACTGATGATGTTTCATCTACTGCTAATGTACATACAGCATATGTTTGGATAGCCGTATCTAACTTCTCAACACAATTGGGTTGAGTAGTACATCATGCAAGTAATAAAATTATTACTATAAGTAATACAAGTATTAATCGTTCTTTAAGTTTCATAGTTGTCCATTTAAAATATAAAATTAGTTACGAAGTTCTTTAGCCAATAACTCACAGAAGTCTTGAATGTCTTGATTACAGTTCTCTAGGTATTCAATAGTTAACCTCTTCCATCTTTTAGGAATCTGACCTTTATGAGCCCATGTAGTAATAGTGTCTTTAGTAACTCATAAATAATCTTTCATTCATTTAAAAGAATACTGAGCAAATAGTTGTTTCAATCTTGCTAATTCATTAAATTCCATAATTAAAAATTAATCATATAAACATATGGGTATTATAATAAAAATTTATAATAAATCAAGAGAAAATTATAAATTCTTTAACTTTTCTTTTTTAGCTTTTCTTCTCCTCTTTTGATTCTCAAAGTAATCTACTCGTTCTCATTGATACTTTACAACCCATTGTAAATCAAATTGAGGATAGCGATACATAAACATCTTCCTCTTAAGCAATGCCGCCTGAGTAGGTAATCATTTAACATCCACTACTACATTATCATAAGCAAAGTCTGCTTCATATGTAATAGCTTGTATCTTCTTACCATTATCTCATCTGAAAGCTGGTTGAAGTTCATAACAAGGATGAACTCTCAGCCCAGGGATATGTTTATGTTCTTCATAGTAAGTCGCTTCGCTCTTACTATCAAATAGATATCAATCTATAATCACTTTAGAGGATTTATATTTGGACATTTTTGTTTAGGGTTGGATAAAATCATTTCAACTAATCAATGGAGTTTATATCTTAATGAGAATCTATTTTTATCATGTATCTTTGCATGGCATTCTCTACATACAGCTATAAGATTTTTAGGGTCATCATTTCTTTTGCCTCTGTATGCACAATCAATGTGATGTATTTCACTAGCACGCTTATTACATATTTCACATTGAATTCTTTTAGTCATCATATCTTCCACTGTTAGTCATCTACTCTCAGCCCAGTTAATCCAATGTTGTGGATACTTCATATTATTAAGTATGGATTAAAATCTATTCGCAGCATTCTCAGCCATTATATCAACCTTATTCTTATGCATTAAGAACTTAATGTAATTATCTAATCTATTACAGAATGCTACATATTTATTCTTAGTCTCTTGGTGAACTCTATATTCTCAATACTTAGGCTCTACTACAGCTTGCGTGTTTGCCTCAGCCTTGTTATAAGGCACTCAGAGTTTGAGTTGCTTAACAATTCAGTCAGTCATCTCTTTATTGTATTTGTATTGCTCAGATGCCGACAGCTCGCCGAATTCTCAGGCAAGCTGTCATAACTCTATAGCAATAACACTCAACTCATCTATATCATCCAATGTTTTATGAGGTAGTTTTATAAGTTCCCAAGCTCTTTCTATTAAGGTTTGATTAATTTTGGTCATAAAAAGTCACTGTGAGTTGATAAAATAGATTATATTATATTATAAATAATTTATAAAATTATTCCAAGCCTTTTTAGGAGGTTACTTATCTCCTAACTAAAAGGTAAATCGTCATAATCATCTTTAGAATCCTCTTTTATTTTAGATGCAATTTCACCATCACCAACTTTTTCTTTATTAGCCATCTCAGCATCAATTCTATCTATAAACTCTTCACCAGTTTCTTCACCATAAATCTTTTGTAGATGTTCGTTTATGTGAACAATAACTTCTCTTAAGAAATTATTTAATTCTTCTCTATCAGTTACATCTTTACCATTAACTTTAACTTTCTTAGTCTTAGCATTCAAATCTTTCATATCGTATTTCCATCCAGCTCTTTGACCATTGAATGATATTCAACAACGAGCGAATCAATCTTTATTATATAAGCTCATATCCATCTTCTTCATATCATATCCAGCATCTACAGCTCAAGCTAATGTGTTAATGATAGCAGTAGCTAATGAATTGAATCATAAGCTAACTACATATCTCTCTAAACTCTCATCAATAAATGCCATATTAATTGAAGGGAAATCGGCTTTCTCATTTGGTTCTCTTACTGTAATAGATACTAAATCTCATACAAATTCAGGAGTGCTTAACTCATCTCTCTTACAATAAAATACTGGTGAATCACCTTTAGTATTAATGGTGATAAATTTCATAGGTTCTCTTTTTACTAATCACATGGTTATAATAATTATAATTTAAATATATCTTTAATCTCAGCAAAGGTTATTACCTTAGCATCGTTTAGGTTATGTTTTAGTTTAGATGTGCATAACCTAGTATGAATAAATACAGGGTGTCTATCTTTTAATGTCTCCTTATGGAACTCAGTAACAACATGATTGAACTTGTGTCATGTAAGTTTAATTATTTTGTTGTATTGAGCCGTGTTATTTATACGGATGTACATATCCCTGTGAGTACACCTCCACAATTTATAAAGCAACTTTCTCATACTATTTCTTAGCAGTTAAAACTTTGTCCTTACTAATCTCTAAAGCATTAGTAATTTTTCTATTGATAGCATCAGGATACTCTTTCCACATCTTAGCTTTATCAGGTACAAATAAGTCTGGTCTTGTACTCATTAAACTAGAATAGTCATAATCTTTTTTAACAGAATATGATACACATTGTCTTTCAAATACATTATAGTCTCCATACCTTTCTTTACCATCTATTCAGTGAAGTTCTACTAATGCAGTGTTAATCAATGTAATATTATCATCTAATTGCTTCTTCTGCTCTCTCATCTCTATTCAAAACTGTACTAACTCTTGCTTAGAGTATTCATCAATTTTACTTGGGTCAAACATGTTTATTGTTTTACGATATAAATATAAATAATTTAGAATTATTTTCAATACTTTTCCAGAATTTTTTCTACTTCATCATTAACATCTATTCAATGTTCATCCATCATTTGTTTCTTTTCTTCTTCATTGAATGGATGTACTCAGAAATAGTTAAGTAGAGAAGCTAGTTCTTTCTTCTCTGAGTCGTTCATGTATCTTCATTCGTTTAGTTTAGATAACAATACCTTACAACGAATAAAGTCTTGTGCTTTTAGTGAATTCATTTTTGTTATAATCAAAGAGCTAAAAATTTGTTATATACTTCATGAGTAGCAATCACATCTTTTTCGCAGTATGTTGCTATCCTATCGTATTCTTTATTAAAGAAACACTCACTTGTATCTCTTCAATCAATATCATCTTTAGGTGTAGGAATTCATAGCAATGTGCATATCAATCCTAGAGATGCACCCATTGTAGATGTGGTCTTCCACATCTTTAGGGTGTCTTCCATATTAACTTCCCAAGGTTTCTTAGCTGACAATCATTTAAGCATATCAGGTAGTTCCAAACAATTAACAACATATCTTTTTACTAAGAATGGGACATCAAAACCTACTAAGTTGTGCCCAACTAATGTTCAAGTTTTCAAAGATGGATGATTTAATATCTCTTTAAGTTTAGTCAGCACATAAGACTCATCATGAACTTCGTTCTGATAAATCTTAGTTGTTTTGAACTGTCACTCAGCTTCAACTCATACGACAACACATATAACCTCAGAATATTCAGCATAGATAGGTCATTTCTCTTTGTAAAACTTAACAGGTTCATCATCTTTAGCAACTCTATCAACCCAAATATCAAACAACTCAGGTGCTTTTTCTTTGAACTCTTCGGGTTTGTATTTGGTAGCAGTTTCTATGTCTATAAAGATTTTCATTTTTTAGGTTTAACAAATAAATTTTTTTTATCAGGGAATAAAGCATCTCTTATTCCATCATGGCATCAGATTAGTGAGTACCATATTAAAGCCAATCCATTAAGGATTAATCGTGGTATCCATATTACCAATGTGATGAGTCGCACAGCGACTCAAAGAAAAAACTTTTTCATTATAAATTTCATTTATAAAAAGATAAAGGTCTAGTAATGTAATCAATCTTATCCATTACTCATATCCGTGCATCAGCACGAGCTGTACTTTGTTCTAAGGTATCACCCTTATAACCATACATAGCCTTAGCAAACTGCAAGGCTTGTTCCATTGTATTGCCCTTAGCAATAACGACAACCTTTTCAGGTTCAAAATTAAATTCTTGCATTTGTATATTGTTAATAATTTAAAAACTAATAATTAAACCATCTTTTCATCGTCTCTTCATCAGTATTTTTTAATATTCTTCATAATGATTTTACTTCATCTATGTCATAATTATCCATTATATATTTTAATTGCTCTTCTGTGCATATATGCTTATTAGAATACGGTGTAGAATCTTTATATACTGTATATTCAACACGATATATTTTCATAAAATTCATTTCCATTGTTGTTTATTAATAAATAAAATTAAAGTTTTCAGAATATGTCAGCATATCTGCTATTGTAGATATCAACTAAATGCTTTACTCAATTTGTTTTGTGTCACATCTTTATCCTTGTATCCACGATATCTCTTAATCTTTCCCTAACTTCAGGGTTTGATTGGTTTAGGATAAATATATCAATATTAGTTGTGGATTGTTTTTTTGCACCAGCTACATTTCTAATATTAACAATCTCACCTCATATCATTACGAATTGTTGGTCTCAATTTAATGCAGCTAAAACTTTTTCTAATGGTGCTGTGGTCACAACCACATTTCAATCAAACATTTTAACCATTGTTTGTTCTTTATAAACTTTTAATTCGTTAGCCATTGTATTTTATAAATCATCTAAAAAGACTGGGGTTGTTTTTTCATACATTTTCTTAGCCATATTAAATACCTTAGGATAGTTCTGATATATACTCTTTGGTCATGCACAGGCTGTTGTGTAGAGTTGTTTTTGATTGCTCATATTTAATATAAACACGGCGAATCATTCTCTACTCATATGTATTTTTTCACAGAACTCTCAGTATTCTTTACCAGTTAATATATGATGTGCAAATATTCTATCATCTGTTTTATCATAAGCTATATTTAAACCATCGCATTCATCCTTTAATCTTCTAATCAAATGGTTTATATCTTTGTCTCAATATTCTTTTCTTTCTTTTTTCGCGGAACTTTTTTCTTTCTTTTCTGGGACGGTCGGTAGATTTTTAACGAAAGCATCTACATCTTCTGTCATGTTGTCAGCGACATCGTCGCTGTCTTTTTCGTAAGAAAAAGAATTAATAGATGTATTAGTGTATGTATTAATATGTTTATCATTTTTGATAACCCTGCTTTGTCATTTTTGATTAGGCTGCTTTATCATTTTTGATAAAGCTGCTTTAACACCACGTTCAATAGTGCTCTTTATAACTCTTGTTCTTCAATTGAAAGATATTTCTTCTATATATAAATTCTCTTTTAAGAATGATATATATCTACTTACTTGTATAGTAGATATTCATAAGAATTTAGCGAAATATTCATTTCAAGCATAACATCATTCTTCGTTTTTAGATAGGCTATCAATTTCAGTTAGTAACACTTTACACATCATATTCAAATCTTCACTTAACCAAATCTCTTTTGGTATCCGAACTCATTTGAAATCTCTATCCATATTATTTTGTTATTAAAATAAAAACACCCTACCAATATTGCGGGGTGATAGGGTGTTTTCATATTTCAGAATGTTCTTAACGAACTTTCATAACATTTTCAAACTATTCTATATATGGATACCAACACCCCGCCTATTGGTTTATAATTGTTTGTATTATAAATATTTTTTTCTATTTTTCAAGTTAATATTCATTACAATAATCATAAATGAATTTATCCACTAACTCTTTGGTGTTTTTGTGTAGCCAAGTTCTTCTTAATCTGTGCATTACATACTTGTAAAGTTTTGTATCAAAGAAGAACATCTCTGTTTGTTTACGAGATACTCAGTTCATTTCTAATCGGTCAATGGTTGGTATTACATATTCTCAATCCTCATTTTTTGGATAATCTTCTATCATAATGTTAGGATTAAAAATGTAAAAGCAAGTTCAACTGCTGTTATAATATAACAGATTTTTTTTCTAGTTTCTTTTTTTCTTTGTGCTTCATAATAAGCATCAATTTTTTTAATGTAGGTGTTCATCTTAATTTAATTATCAATCTAAAATCTCTGCATCCTCAACATCAATAATTCTATTATCAATGTCATCAGGTATAGCAGGTTTAACCACGATATTAACTTGGTTAATATGTTTTTTAACTTCTGTTGTCTCAGATTTTTCTGTATATCCGTGATAGTTTTTCAGATACAATGGTAGAATTTTGCTAGTTATCTGACTCTTCAATCATTTACTCAGCAATACATCTTCAATCTTTAATAATCATTGGCTCAATACTTCAGAGTAGGCATCGCCTACTCAAAGGATTTCCTTAAACTTTTCTTTGCTGATACCTAAGTGCAACAACAATCACGGTATAGTAGGAATATCTTTTTGCTCCTGTACAGTCGCAAGGTAATCATTAATCATTAGCCATAAATCTCAAGGCTCTTGGTATAGGTTCATAAATCCAATACTTTTTTTAGTCTTCATTAACTGCTTTGTTTTTAAGGAAAGCAGTCTTTCTTCCCTTAGCTCATCGGGTAAGACTTCTCGCCTTGGCTCGTTTTTGTTCTCTCGCTTCTTTTGAATATCACTTATGTCATCGGAATTCTCATCATCGTATGACATCATCCTCGTCTTTTCTTCTAAGTTCTTGTTCTCTTCTGATTGCCTCAGCTCTCATAGCCAATTCGTTAGGTCATTTGGATTGTCTCATCACATCATTGTCTCTAAAATACAAATCTAAAAACTTTAATTCAGTCTGTAGTTCATCGATGTATCTCAATACATAAGGTTTAATTTTTTTCTCATAGTCTCATTTCTTAATGATAGTAGTTCATAGGAATTTTCTATGGAATACATACTCATTCATTCTCATCTCAGTTGCTACAGCTTTCTGACTTCTAGCCAGCATTTGTAATAATCTCATCATAATTATTTATAAAATAAAATCAACTATAATTCCATTTTGAAATCAGATTTCTTTAAGAAAACCTGCTTTTCAAATCAATCTTGTAAGAAGAATTGGTAGATACCTTTCTTCAGTATCGTGTCCACGGTAGTGGACAACTTAATAAATGTTCCTTTTTGCTTAACGACTACCCTACAATTAGGGTCTAGCTGTCTTAACAATGTATCGTTAAATCAATAAGCATCAAGGTTTCGATAAGTATGTCTATCAGGGTCTCTCTTAACCTCTAAACAATCTTTTTCTTTATTCAATATTCATAACTCTCTCTTTCATTGGTCTTTAAGGAATAAAACATACTTAGTTTTTCCGTTCACCATATCTACTGATGAGATATAGTTTCAATGTGTATCAAATTTTCTCATTGTAATTTATTAAAAGCTAAATGTTTGAAGTAGTTCAACTGTCTTTCAGATACAGTAGCGATATACAAATTCCTTTTATCACAGTTCATATTGTTTCAATCTTTGTGTATTACTTGTAGCTTTTTATTTTTGACATCAAGCCCCATAAATAGCCAAGCCACCAGCCTTGCAACATAGAAATGTTTGTGTTTTAATCAGTCGAATAAAGTTACAACGGCTTTGTCTCAATAAACTTTCAAATGTTTTCTTCGTGGCTGTAATAACCTTTGTGGTTCTTTTGCTATCTCATTTTCCTTTTGACAGTTTCTCCAATAACTTCTGATTTGTCATAAATCATTTATCTCATATATTCATTCGTATCAAGGTATCTCGACCCGTGGTCTATTACCCCAGTAAATCAATCTTGCCATAATTTTTTTGTAAAAATATAAAATCATTTTAATTTCTTCTATTTTTTCATAAGAAAACAATAGGTAGTATTGTCTATAAAAGTTTAGCATTGAATACAAAATTATTCAAGTGATAATTTATTCAGCCGTAAATAAAAACATTTCTTATTTTATTTTTGATAACGATACTACCATTAGTTTTCATAAATGTCAGCATCTGCTCAATAATTATCAATAGCATCATCAATAATATCTATCAAATCATCTGCTGAAACTTCTTCACAATTTCAGTAGCCATCTAGTTTAATTAAATTTTCTGTGTTTCGGTTAACATCTCACATAAAGTAATACAATCTTGCCAATCATCAATCTTCTAATTGCTGTTTTGCCATTTCTTCTGCGTCATCTATTGTTAAGTAATCGCTTAAATAATCTTCTCAATCAAAATCTGATAAGATATTATATAATTCACAATAATATCACTCTAAATCTCAATAGCTTTCAATTCTGTCTTTCAAATCTAAAAGCTGTTGTGTTGCTTTAATTGTTAGTTGTTTCATCTTTTTTTTGATAAGGTTGTAAAAGTCATTGTTGATAGAATTGAATAACATAGTTATTCCAAGTGTCCATAATCTTTTTCTCGTTTTCACTATCAGCACAAGCCAATAGTACAGATAAGTTTTTTAGAAACGAACCTCCATAAGTTTCCCAAGCTTGATGTATTTCCCATAAGAAGAATTGTAATACAGCTCATTTCTCATCTCTGAAAAATGCTACTTGTGTAAATGGTTCGTATCATTCATACATATATTTTTTCATTTTAATTTTGGTTAATATCTAAAACATATTTTCAATCAATTTAGCTGTATTTTCTCAGAATTTTATTTTAATAAAATCTGATAAACTTCATTGATTATTATATCAAAATTTACTTGTCATCAATTCTTCAAACTTAATTATATCTAAGCTAAGTTCTCATCATATCATTTCCATATAGTTAGGTGCTTTTTCGTGGAATGTTTTTTCAAACTCTTTACTATATTCGCACCAGTCTTGTTTTCTCATCTTTAATTTTGATTAGTATATAAAAGGTTTTTTCTCACATTCTACAATTCGTTTTTCCAATTCATCTATTCATCGTCAATGAAATATATCAAAGCAAACATTTCAATTCGTTAGATATAAGTTTCAAGTATGTATCTCTTGTCTTTGTTCTTTTCAATCTCAAATTCTCACTAAAATTTCACAAGGTAATTCGTTCCATTGCCTAATTGCTAGTCAGTTTTCAAGCATTATCTCTAAAAGTTTTATCAATCATTTTTCCAAGTCCTTGCGGATTTCTTTTGAGTTGGTATCAACTCAAACAAATTTTCTCATAAACTCTAGTAAGTATCTAGTCGTAGTTTTTGAGTAGTTCCAATAACTTGTTAGATACAATTCAGCTTTTTCTAGCTTTGCGATTAGTGTTCAGTAGCTGTAGAATTCTATTGTGTTCTCATCCTGAACAACGATTTGATTTTTTTGTAGTTCTATAATTTTTCTCATTTTAATATTTTTTAAGATATAAAAAGTCTTTTTTGATTTCTTTTGCTATTATTCCATAATCTTTGTAGTCATCATATTCTATGATATGTTCCATATTATCGATGTCAGTTAAATCTTTTTCATATATTCGAAAATCTCAATATCACCAGTCATAATCGTATTTTTTATCATCGTATGTATATTCTCGTACATTGTATTCTTTGATTTTGTCCAGATACCACCGTGATTTTCGATTATCTCTAAATTCTTTTTTCAATTCTTTTTTGTTTTTTGCGATGATTTTCAATCAGTCGCTATCAGTTAGTAAGTAGATTTTTTTCATTTTAATATTTTTAAGATGTAAAATTTTCTAGGAAAATGCGATAGCATTTTCTAAAACATATTCATTCGCAAGTTCAGTATAGTAAGCCAACTGCCCATAACTAGGATTAAAAATTTTAGCATATTCTACAAAGAAATCATTTACAGCCATATAAATTTCATCAAGGTCTACAAAATTTATTCAGTCTAAATAATTCCATAAGTCCTGTTTAGTAAGTTTTTTCATTTTTTTAGTTAGTTAGTAGATAAAGATTTTTTCAAATTTTCACATTCTTTTTTCCAGTTATTTTTTCTGTAGTTCAAATTTTTTATCAGTCGATAGAGAGCTTGTTTTCCAATTGTGTTATCATATTTTTTCATAAGCTCATAAGCATTCATTTTTTCGCTATCTTTTAGCAGTTGTTCTAGTATCATTTTCTAATTTTTTAAGAAATAAAAATCGTATTTATCATTTTTGTATAGATTTTTAGCAAGTGCCATTGCTACCAATTCTCTATCACTTGTAAATACATTATGATATTTTTTGTAATACGATGTCATAAATTTTCATCAATTTTTTGATTTCAAATATCTTTCAGCAGTCTCTAAAATTTCATCATATACTCCACTATTTTCTAGCAAATTTTCTAGGAAATCGTTTTCGTATAGGGTAGTATATACCACTGAAAATTTTTCGTTGAATTTTTCTAGGGTTTTTTCTGACATTTTTCTAAATTTTTAAGATATAAAATTTTATCTAGTTTCAAAGCATATAGTCTCCCATAGTTTTTCGTTTAATTCCATAGCTCTTCATAAGAATTCATCTAAAATTTCTCATTCTTTTTTTACAAGCCTTGATACAGGTTGATATTCTCAATCTATATATTGCTTAATTGTTGCCAAATTTTCTCAATCAAATTCAATTTCATAGTCGTTATATGTAAATTTTTCTCAATCGTACTCCCAATTTTTTAGTGAGATTTTTCAAAATTTTGGGTTTCAATCTTTGATTGCTTTCAATAAAAGCCAAGTTTCAATTTGATTTTCTGTCATTTTTTCTAATATTTACGAGATAAATTAAGTGCATTTTTCAGCTCTTCATCTGATATTTCAAAATTTTCATCAGACATAATTTCACAAATTATGGAGCATAAGTCCATAAATTTTTGCCCATCTTCATAGGCTTTTTCATAAATTTTTTCTGTTAGTTTTTCCATTTTGTTTATAAGTTATAAGTAAGTAAAAGATTTTTTTCATTTTCTATTTTTTCAAAGGTTTCAGATTTTTTCAATATCTCCCAAGCCAGTCAGTAGTCATTAGTTTTTTTGTAAATTTTCATCATTTCATTATGTTTTTTGTCGTATATCATAGCATAAATCAAGTTTTCCATTGCGATTTTTTTTGGGTTTCATTCCTTATCGTGCCACCATTGTATTCAGTGTCAATTTTTTTGAATTTCATAATAAGTCCAGTCATCAGGTCTAGTGTAGTAAATACACACAAAATTTTCCAATTTGATTTTTTTACTCATCTTCATTAGTCGTTATATTGTAAATATAATTTGAATTTTTCAAGGTCATCCTTGAAAAATTCAAGCTGTCTCCACGATATTTCTTCTAATATTTTCCAGTAGCAATTTTTTAAAACTGATTGATATTGGAAACTTTCTCGGGTGCGGTTGTAGTATCTAATCTTCTCACAGATTTTATAAGGTCAAAATTCTACAATTGCCCTGTGTCCCCATGAGTACGAGTTGCTGTATGTTTCAGCAAAAATTTTGATGTTTCAGATTGTTTTTATCATTGTTGTATGTTGTTAATAATTTAAAAATTGGCGGTTGCCTTTTTGAGTTGTCTTACTTTCTTATAAAGTCTTCTTCAGGCTTTATAAAAATAGATTTTAGTTTTAATATTGAATAGTAATAGTTGTAGTTTATAAGCCATTTTAGTATCTTACAATATAAAAATTAGTAGTTGATATCTACACAAGTTCAACCATTCTCCAATTTATAGTAGATACTCTCTTGATTTAGGGAGTATCAAATCTCCTGAATAAAGGTGAGAAGTTGCTTTTCTTCGCTTGATGTCTCAATGATTATAGTGGGTTCAGACACAATCTCTCCGTTGTTGTGTGTGTATACTCATTGTCATGAATATATAGTTCAGAAGCCAAAAGTCTCAATAACTTTATTGGCGATGAGTTTCATCGCTGTGTCTGTGCTTACGAGTTGGGCTTTCTCGTTTCTGTCAAATAGCCCAATAAAGATTTTGTAGTTGTTCATGATTATTTGATTAAATGATAAAGCAGTCTAAAAGCCCCTTTTTGTGTGTAGTGAAAGGGGCTTAATATGTAAGTCTGTATAGTACGGGACAGGCGGGGAGTTGCCCCACTCATCCCATATAAAGCATCCCCGTTGGTCGCTATTTACGGACTAATCGCCGTTGATAAGTGATAAATCCCCGCAAGTAGGTTATCAAGCCTACAAGCTCTTAAATTTACCCCTTTCACTATGCCACAATACAGATGATAAGCCTGTTTTATCTAGTTTGTATCTCCGGGTGGAGGGGTTGACTATGCAACATATACAAGCTAGACAGTAGTAAAGCTACTTAGTGCCTTTCTTCGGGGGTAGAAGATACACAGGGAGACGCCCCCAGGTTGAGTTTTAAATATCTAAGCATGAAAGCAACCGCCCCGCCATAGCACCGCCCCTTGAATAACCAAACAAGGGGGGAGATATAGCAAGATAGCCTTTTCATTCGGGAGTTTACGCCCCCAGCTACTAGCTATTGTTATTTTTAACCTTGCGGGAGACATTCCCGCCATCCAATTCAACGCCCATGATGTTATCCAAAAAAAGCAATAAATCAAGACTTTTTTTATTGAAATTCAAAAAGCAGTTCGGAAGCCAGAATTTTATATGCTTGTCAAAAAAAATAAGCCGAAAAATCAAAAATAAAAATACAGGTATAAACTGGAGTAAATAAGGAAAAACAGCTAAAACACAAGGCGAGAAGCCAAATAAAAATCGTAAAAATAAGAAAAATAGAGAAAAGCCAGTTTAGATATATAAAGTAATCAAGGGAAGCCAAAAAACAGCGAAAAAATAAAAAAAAATGAATAATGGTAGTTTATAACTGGTAAATAATCAAAGATAGCCAAAAAAATAAATATTGGATGATATATAAAGAAATAGTAGGTAAGAACTAGTAAAAAAAAGTTCATAGGTAAGAACTAGGGTTTAATCAAGAAAAGCCAAAAAAACAGCGAAAAAAAGAAAAAACAAAAAAAATAAAAAAAACGAGAAAAGCCAATTGAGAACTGCTTGTCAATAGCAAAAAAATAATAAAAAAAAAGTTGAAAAAAAATGGTGAAAACTGGTAAAACTCAAGAAAACATGATAAAACATCAGTAGATAAGCACAAACTTAAAAACGACTTGAAGCCCAAAAAAAATGAGTTTTAGGCTATCTTTGATGAAAACCGCATCCCTTGATTAGATTGTAGGTAGTACCTACAAACTACAAAAAAGCAAAAAAAACAACAGTGAAAAATAAAAAAAATAATAAAAAACAGATAAAAAGCTAGTTGATAACTGGTAAATATTCGCGGTGTACGTGCGTGTGTGTACGTGCGTGTGTGTACGTGCGTGTGTGTACGTGCGTGTGTGTACGTGCGTGTGTGTACGTGCGTGTGTGTACGTGCGTGTGTGTACGTGCGTGTGTGTACGTGCGTGTGTGTACGTGCGTGTG
>Ga0310696_10003199_pt1 | contig 20685 bp, 14 predicted proteins | sample AusTroGonzalo_MG_4_FD_203885 | JGI IMG/M metagenome (GOLD analysis project Ga0310696, IMG submission 203885) | Bovine rumen microbial communities from tropical cattle in Woodstock, Queensland, Australia - Gonzalo_02 (v2) (version 2) | ecosystem: Host-associated > Mammals > Digestive system >... | reverse complement strand
GGGAGTCGTCCGGAAGGCAGATCGTGTTTATCGACCTTCATTCGCCGAACCAGCGAGGGAGTGTTCATGAGTCCGCACATTGCATTGGCTGTGGCTGGCTGACGGAAGCGAAAGCGCGTTGGCACAATTTCAGGCAAAACTGGATCGAGGCGCAGAAGGGCGGGAGGCTTTCGTATGACGGGAAAAAGGACTATGCGACCTCGAAGAAGAATCATGACGAGAACATTGCGAAGGGTGTTTCAACCGCGCGCAATTGGGTGCAGGGCCTCACCAACTGCTGGCTTTCCGTCTGTTGCGAGTTCGGCTATTCGCTTTGCGGCGGCATGTATTCGCAGGATGGCGGCCGAGAGCTTGGCCACAATGTCCTCAGGGCCGCCGTTCGCACGGCCAGGCTAAGTGTTTCGGACTAACTTTAACGTAGGTGCATTATATTTGTGTGCGTTGGTCGTCGCCAATAATTGAAATGGGAGGGTTTCAGATGGTTGGCCGAGATGAAGTTGGAAAACGAGGATAACGAGCTGTAGCCACATAGGTCGGCGATGCGGGCTATTCGTGGTTCTGGCGGCGCCAGTCGTGCATGGTTAGGCCGTAGTGGGCCTTGAACGCAGCCTGGAGGCGGTCGAGTTTGTGGAAGCCGCATGAGGCCGCTATGTTGGCGAAAGTGTCGTTTGTGGCGACAAGCCGACGAGAGACAGCTTCGAGCCGTGTGCGTAGAATCGCCTTGCCGATGGACTCGCCTTGAAGCTCGGAGAACCTGAGGTCGGCGAGGCGGCGCGAGATCTTGAGATCCCTGACGACATCATGAGGGCGGATGGGTTCGGCGTAGTGTGCGCGGATGAAGGCCAGTGCGCGCTGGACCAATCGCCCAGACTGGGTGGCGGGACTTGTTGACTCCCTCACTTCGACGCGCTTCACGCCGACTTTGATATGTTCAGGGCGTGAAAGCGTGTGTCCATCGAGCATTTGCCGGAGCTTCTCGGCTGCGAGCTCGCCGATGCGCGCGTGGTCGGGCTGGACTGACGTGAGCGGCGGAGCCGTGCGTGGGCAGAGCGATTCGTCGTTGTCAACACCGATGACCGCTATGTCGCGTGGCACGTCGAGTCCAGCTTCGCGGCAGGCCTCGAGGACTTGTATCGCGCGGTCGTCGAACGCGGTGAACACTCCGGTAGGACGTGGAAGCCTTTCAAGCCATGTGCGGAGTTTCGGCAGATCGTAGCCCTTGCCGCGCGTCTTGTATGTCGCGGTCCTGAACCCGTTGCGCTTGAGTTCGTCGGCGAACGATTCGCCCCTGAGACGGCTCCAGGTGCGTCCAGCGAGATCAGGGACGAAGGCATACGAGCGGTAGAGCCCCTGCGAGATGAAGTGGCGCGCCGCCTCGCGCCCAACGTCATCGCACGAACCGGCGATGAAGACGAGGTTCCGGCGTCGTCCGCCGAGCAGGTCCTCGTCAAAGATGTCCAGCGCGATGGTCGGTATGTCAAGCCGCGCAAGTTCCTCAGCGCCGTCCTTCGCGTCTGGGAGGGAGTAGACTACGCCGTCGATGCCGCGATCGGAAAAGGATCGCACGAATTCCGCGTTGAAGTCCTCGCGGATGCGCACGAACTGTAGCTGCCAGTCGAGCTGGTGCTCGGCCATGTAGCGGAAGAATCCGTCGAGCTTGCGCCGTCCCGGCTCGCCCGCGAGCTGGAACGCGAGCACTATCCTCTTCGTAGCTTGGTTCATGTCGGATAGTATACCATACCTCTTGCCAAAAATGGAAGAGTGTTTGCTTGTCTGGAATGTCGTTTGCCTGATTTGGCTAGAATATTGCCGAGTGAGGGTTATTGTCCGAAGACGGTTTTTGCTATAATTCTGCCTGTAAAAGGAGTGCACTATGATACTTGCCGAATTTGTTCCGCCGAGGCCGCACCCATTGTGGAAGCTTTGTCCGCAGATGGGGATAACGGACGTTGTGGTGAAGGTGAACCCCGAGCTTACGGGATTGTCCAATCCATGGCGCTTCGAAACGCTCAAGTCTATCGTCTCGTGTCTTAAGTCCGCAGGCCTCGACGTCATTGGCCTCGAAGGCGATCCATTCGATATGAGTCCGATAAAGGAATATGGTGAACGGGGAACGGGGAATGGGGAACGGGAAGAGACGATAGCGCATTATCGCGAGCTATTGGAGTCAATGGGGAGGCTTGGAATAAAGCTTCTCTGCTACAACTTCATGGTCGGGAAGGGCTGGTCGCGGACGGGTGTCCGCGAAGGTCGCGGCGGCGCCAAGGCGACATACTTTTCCTTGGAAGTCTTTAGCCGCAAAGAACGCAAAGATCGCAAAGACAATGTGGATGTATCTACACGTTCTACATGTTCTACACGGTTAATATTAAACCACGATCAAGTTTGGTCAAACTACGAGTATTTCATAAAGTCCGTGATGCCGACGGCGGAGAAGTACGGCGTTCGTATGGCGCTTCATCCCGATGACCCGTGTTTGCCGTCGCTCGGCGGCTACGCGCGAATCTTCGGTTCGGTCGAAGCCTATGACCGCGCCTACGCAATCTATCCATCTCCGTCAAACGCTGTCACCTTCTGCCAGGCGAACTTCAAGTTGATGGGCGTTGACCTCGAAGAAACGGCGCGGTACTTTGGCAAGCGCATCGCATTCATCCATGTGCGCGATGTCGAAGGGACGAAAGAAGACTTCACCGAACTTTTCCATGACCAGGGCGATACCGACCAGTTTACGCTGATGCGCACCTACCGTGAAATCGGTCTTGACGTACCCGTTCGCGGCGACCATGTGCCTGAAATGGCCTACGACCGAGAACTCACCCCCGAAGGGACTCCTGGCTACTTTACGCTCGGACGCCTCTTCGCCAACGGTTATCTTAAAGCGCTGTTGAAAGGAACAACGCCTATATGTGGTTCTGGCGGCGCCAGCCGCGCATGGTTAGTCCATAGTGGGCCTTGAACGCTGATTGGAGGCGGTCAAGTTTTGGAAGCCGCATGAGGCCGCTATGTTGCTCGTTGGGCATAAGTCCTTTGCCTGATTCGGACAAAATATTGCCGAGTACGGGTTGGTGGCGCGCGGTGGGATTTGATATAATATCCATATCAAAATTGCCATAGTGTCGTTCGCATTGCATGCCGTAATGCCCAATAACACAGTGGATATCTGGAAAGACTTTAACAAAACAAGGAGAAAACAAATGGAAAAAGCTATTGCGCAAAATGCGATAGTGGCGCAGAAATCGCGGGGGGGCAAACCATTTAGTTGTCTCCTCGCGGTTGCAATCGTCGGCTTTGCCCAGCCCGCAAACGCCGAAGTGGTGTTTGAAACACAGACCGGTGACACGGGCGTATATACGTTCGGAAGTCCCGTTGAGAGCGGCGAAATTGCAACGAACAACATCGGCGATGCGACGTCGTATAAAGCGGGACGGTTCGCGTTCCGTTCTGGAACCGTAAACGTCAAGGAGGGCGGTTACGTCCACTTGGTGGGGTACGAAGACAGTAATATCGACCATCAAAGATCTTATGGCAACTGGCTTGGTGTTGCGGGTAATTCTGCGACAGTGAATGTCGACGGCGGCGTATTCTGGGTTGACATTGGTAAAGCCAATACGGCCAACTACCCGGGCTGTGGGCGTTTGCGCATAGGTGTGAACAATTATACCCAAGGACGGACGGGAGTCTCGCGGCTCAATCTTATCAGCGGCGAGTTGCGGGTTGACAACGTCCTGATGTGCGGCGGATCCTACTACAACAGCGACGCCGCCAAAAACACTCCAGCCGAGATGAACATGTCGGGAGGAACGGCAGTCGTCAATAGCTTCTGGCTTGGTGCAAATACAAGCGGTACATATACGAACGCGACGTTTAATTTGACTGGTGGTGAAATGCAGGTAAACAGTTTCGTGTTTCAGCCTTATCACAACCAGACGTTCAACTGGGGAACAGGAACGATCACGGCCGGTGCCGCAAATGTCTTCACCTCGTTGGCGTCGGCGGGGGGATGCACGAGGACAGTCAATGTCACGGGCAATCCCGCCGTGTTCAACACGGGCAATTTTGCGCAGACAATACCAGCTGACATCGCAAGCGGAACGGGAACGCTCAAGCTGACGGGAGGCAACACGGTCACGCTCTCGGCCGCATCTAGCTTCGGCCTTTGTCTCGACGTCGGCACGGCGCTTGTAGTCGCATCGACGAATTACATCGGCGGCGGACTCGTGCTGACCGCTCCGGCCGAGGTTCCGGCGGATGGCATCTATACGGTTTTTGCCGTCAGCGGTGATGAAACACTCGATGGGTTCACGCTCCCCGCAGCGCCCGAGAACTGCGCGTTGCGCCTTTCGGCTGACAAGAAGTCGATCCTTTGCGTCTACGGCGATCCGCAGAACACTTGGATTGGTGGCGCGAGCGGCAGTCTCAGCGACTATACGGGATGGAGCCTCGGATTCGTGCCTACGAGCGGCGACAGCTGCGTAATCGGCAATGCAACGGCGGCCAGTCTGACTGTGGGCAACTTGTTCGCGCCGTCGTCCATCACGTTTGCCGAAGGCTCTGCTGCGGTGACGATCAACGGCGAAGATCTTATCGGCATTGTTGCGGTCACGAACCTCTCCTCCTCTTCGCATACCATCAACGCGAAGGTCTATTTCGACGGCGACATCCAGGTGAAGCAGGCGGCGATGGGAGGTGCAAACGACCTTGAAAAGGCGCACGTCACGTTCGCGGGTGGCGCTTATGCGGCTTCAGGGTGCTCGCTCGAAAGCGGAGATTTCGAGCCAATTTATTCGCGCTACATCTTCGGCAGGTACAACCTCGCATCCACATCGGAAAGTCGCTGGAGGGCGGTAGGTTATCAAGGCACTCGACGCGTCTGCGTCGCGGACGATTCATATCTCTATGTCCCGTATGCGGCTAATCTCAAGGATCTCTGGGTTTGCGACGGCGCAAAAGTGGACATCGGTGACATGACAAATGGAGTAGATCGCCTCTTCACACGTGTCTACGGCGAGATTGTCGTCACCAACTTGACGGTGAGCGGCTCAAGTGCGAAATTTATGACTTGGAGTCAGGGAACGACCACGCCGGGCGTGTTCAAGTTTGATTCGGTCACGAATGCGATGACGCCTACTGGCGATCAATACTTCTATCTCGCCGACCAATACGCGGCGTCCAAACATACCTTCTACATCGGCGCTGGCGGATTGAACTTCAATGGCAACGCCAAAGCAATGTACGTCATTGGAACTAGCTATGAAGGCAACTACGAGACGATCCGCCCGTGGTATTCCGACATCACCATCGCCAATCGCAGCGACAGCGACAACAAATTCGGGCTCATTCTCTGTAGAAACGTCGAGTTCTGCACGGACGACGAGAGCGGCGTCGGGCGGACAATAACAATAGACGCGGTCACCAGAGGTTCCTCTTCATCTCAGGCTAAAATAACGGTTTCCGGCTCGGGAACGCTGAAGGTGAACAGGCCCGCCAACAATGGGATACAGCCACCCGTGACGCTGAAGGATTCCGCGACGCTGGAGTATACGACGGCAACCGCGACCCTCGGCAGCGGCGCGATGACCCTCGGCGCGGGGACGACGTTTGTGTTCTTCAACTCAGGCGATGCGCTCACGCTCCCCTCGGCCTCGGCCATCAACTTGCCGTCCACAGGCGCGGCGACGCTTCGCATCAACGGCTCGAGGCTCAAGAGTGGCGAGCACACCATCCTCTCCGACGTCACGGAGGGCGCGGCGTCTCATCTGACCGTCGATTCCGAGAGCCCCGCGCTTGCCGGCCGAAGGTCTGAAGTTGTGGAAAAGGACGGCAACCTCGTTCTCACCATCATCCCCCCCGGCACGGTGATCATCGTCAGGTAAGGTGGTGGATAACCAATAGTCATTAGCCAGCCGCCCGCGCTGCGCACTGGAATGTAAATGATGATAACATGATTATTGTTCCAAAACGGCAAATGCGGGAGGGCGGATGTCCTCATCCGCCGCGGCGCGTGAGGACACGCGCCCTCCCTTTATCATGTTATAGGCAAGTCGCCGCAATCGGTGACACAAGGTAATGGGGAGACAATGAAAGCAAAAGCGATTGTATGCGCGGCGATGGCTGCAGCAAGTGCGGCGGTGGCTCTGGAGGCGCGTGGTGACGATAGGCGTCCCGTTGCGCATGAGTGCCGACTTGTGTTCTCGGGGTATGAGGGCTCGGAGACGCTGAAGGACTTTCCTGCGCTCATCAAGATACCCGATGGGCTTGCGGGATTCGACTACAAGGATTCAACCGCTGACGGAAGCGACGTGTGCTTCTTCGGAGCGGACGGCCGTCCGCTCGCGCATGAGATCGACACGTGGAACCTGGAAGGGGATTCGTATGTGTGGGTTCGCGTGCCGGAGTTGACGAAGACGACGGCGATCACGGCGAAGTGGGGCGGCGACAGCAAGATGTCCGTTGCCCCGGTGTGGAACGACGACTACATGGGCGTGTGGCATTTCTCAAAGTTCAAGAACGGTGTCACGAAGGATTCCAAGAACGGCCTCGCCGCCGAACTGCGCGGAAAGGACATGCGGAAGTTCATCCACGCCGAAGGACCGGTAGGTAAGTGTTACTTCTCGGCGTCCCAGACGACGACGTCTGGCCCGTACCTACAGGTGGCGAAAGACGACCGTTGGACTTCCTATGGCAAGACTGGCAAGCTCACGGTCTCGTTCCTTTTGAACAGCGCAATTCCCGAGAAGGATGCAGGTTCCCGATATGCCCGCGTCATCTCGTCCAAGCCGTTCAAGGGGCACCCGAATGGCATTGACGTGGTGGTGCGCGGCGGCGAAGAGGTCTATGCGTGCGGACAGGGGATGACGAACTTCATGTTCCGTGCCGAGGGCAACGTTGGCAGCGATCTCTATTCGTTCCACGACGGCTGGGCGCACGTGGCAGTCGTCTACGACGGCGAGGCGCAAGAGGCGTCCATCTACTACAACGGACGCCTCGGAAGCACGAAGAGTGGGGCTGTGTTTGCGCCGACGGTCTCTGATTGGCCGCTCGTGATCGGGCACTACGGCGACGCCCTCCGTCTAGAACCACAGGGCCACGAGTGCTTCTTCTGCGGCTACATCGACGAGGTGCGTCTTTCCAAGGCTGTGCTTTCGCCGGACCACATCCGCGCCGACTATCTCACGCTCACGCGTCCCACGCAGTTCGTCGTAGCCGATGGCGGCAAGTCGCAGAAGATCCTGACGCGCCGCCTCGTCGAAGGCGACACGCAGCCGGAAGTCCCTGCATACGGCACGTGGCGCGGCGCGAACGTCACCTCCATGCTCCTCCCGCCGTGGAACGTGTCCGATCCCATGTCGCCGGGACGTTACATCGAGGAGGAGGAATTTGCGCTTCTTGAGAAGTGCGGACTCAACTTCGCGCGCCTCCCCATAGACTACCGGTTCTTCCTGTCGGCGGACGACTGGGAGTATTGGCTTGAGGATGGCCTCGAAAAGGTCGACAATGCGATAGAGTACGGACGCAAGCACAAGGTCCACGTGATGCTCTGCCTCTACCGCGCACCGGGCTACCGCTACTACTACCGGGATGTGTCCGTCACGCTGAGGAACAATCCCACGGCGCAGGAGGCGTTCAAGCGTATCTGGCGCGAGTTCGCGCGCCGCTACAGGGGCATCCCGAATTCGGAGCTGACGTTCAACCTCGTGAACGAATCGGTGGACTTCAACGAGAGGGAATTCATAAAGGTGTTCGGCGAGACGGTCGAGGAAATCCACAAGGTGGATCCCGGTCGTTTCGTCTGGCTGGACGGCAGGGAGGTCGGCAGGGTCCCCGTGAAGCATTTCTTCAACGTGCCGCTCACGGGACAGTGCTTCCGTGGCTACTCGCCCTCCAAATTCACGCACTTCGGATTCCGCAGCGGAAAGGCTCGCTACGGTGAGTCGACGACGCCGCGCTGGCCGAAGGGGCTGGACGACAAGGAGATGCTTTGGGTCAAGGAAAAGCAGGAGCAGGAGTTTGCGCTGCAGGACTGCGTTCCGAAGGGCTATCCCGTGATGATCGGCGAGTTTGGCTGCATCGCCTGCGGCATTGACCACGAATCCACGCTGAAGTTCATGGGAAGCAACATGGAGAAGTGGCGTTCGCGCGGCTACGGCTGGGCGATCTGGGACTACGACGGTCCGTTCGGGTTCGTGGATTCCGGACGCCCCGACGCCGAGTACGTCGAGGTCATGGGGCGTAAGATCGACAAGAAGATGCTTGAACTGATAAGACGGAAGTAATCCAGCCAGAACAGACGTAGAGACTATGGGGCCCCCATAGTCTCACCATAATCCAATTGCCTGATTTGGCGGGAAAATAGCCGATCACAGTTGCCGTTCATTGTCGCCATAAGTGTCGTTATGAATTAAGTTATGGGTATATTGAACGGTCAATTTGACCACAACACGGTATCTGTGGTATAATATGGGGGAATTGAAACAGGAGGGTGGAAATGGTTGGACGTAAGAAAGAATTGGACGTCATCAGAGAATGCATGGAAGCAGACCGCTCCCGCCTTATAGTGGTCTACGGGCGTCGTCGCGTTGGGAAGACTTTTCTTGTTCGCGAGGCGTTTGACTACAAATTCACATTCACTCATACTGGACTGGAGGATGGAAGTTTCCATGACCAGCTTTCGGCATTCTGGCGTTCAGTGAAGAGTCAGGGTGGTGCCGAGAGCCAACGACCGCAGAATTGGGTTGAGGCGTTCAGTCTTCTGAAGGAACTCGTATCGTCGAGTCTCGACAGGCGAAAGACAGTGTTCATAGACGAATTGCCGTGGATGGATACGCGAAATTCGGGATTCGTCATGGCGCTTTCTGATTTTTGGAACGGATGGGCGAGTGCACGTAAGGATGTCGTGATGGTTGTCTGCGGCAGTGCTGCCGCATGGATGGTCAAGAAGGTGCTGCACAACAGAGGCGGACTTTTCAATCGCGCCAACCGTACAATCTGCCTGAATCCGTTTACATTGGGCGAATGCGAGCGCTATCTTGAATCTGAAGGTTCGGTCATGGATCGCAAGGATATAGTGGCGGCATATATGATTTTCGGTGGGTCGCCTTACTATTGGAGTCTGCTTGACAAGGGCGAGAGCCTGTCGCAGAACGTCGATCGGCTTTTCTTTGCCGAGAACGCAGAGCTTAGGGACGAGTTTGCAAAGCTCTACAGGTCGGTATTCGAGAACCCTGAGCCGTATGTAGAGATTGTGACTGCGTTGGGCACGAAAAACGCCGGTCTCACGAGGTCGGAGCTCATCGAGGCGATTCCCGGCGCGGAAAGTTCGGGAACGTTGACGCAATGCCTCGACAATCTTGAGCGAAGCGGATTCGTGCGCAAGTATTCTGAATCCGGGAAGATATGCAGGGGAAGCGTCTATCAGCTCATCGACAACTTGACGCTTTTCTATTTTCGTTTTGTGCGGGACTACAATGGACACGATCCGATGCACTGGCTACATCTCGTCACAGACCAGCGGCGTGTATCATGGGAGGGCGTGGCCTTTGAGCGCGTCTGCCTCCTGCACAGCCAGCAGATCAAAAAGGCGCTTGGAATATCAGGCGTGGCGTCGGAAGAGTCGGCATGGCGATGTCTCCCGTCTCCTGATGTGACGGGCGGCGCGCAGATAGACCTTGTGATCGAACGAGCAGACCGCGTGACGAATCTTTGTGAAATGAAATTCTCATCGGAACCTTATTCAATAGGCAAGGACGAGGCGGATGGCATTCGCAGGAAGGTTGCGGCGTTCAAGGCGGCGACGGGCACACGAAACGCATGCCATGTCACCTACGTGACCACATACGGTGTGCAGAAGGGCCGGCACAGCGCGGTGATGCAGTCGCAGGTCGTCATGGACGACTTGTTTGCGGAGTAGTCATTGTTCACAACGCATTTTCTTTGCCTGATTTCCGTGGCGGTGTCGAGTTAGATGTTCCCCAAGATCGGAAATTATGGTACAATATTGCCATGAACAAAGTAGAGTTTGTCGTTTTTCTCGCTGCGACGCTGGCCGCAGGCGCATTTGCCGCGCAGCCGGCGGTTTGCGGCGAGTCGCAGATGCAGTTCGCGGTCAATCCGTCCGTTTCGCCCGACGGGTCCTTCTTCGTGTTCGAGTGGAAGGACCGCGTCTGGCTCGCGCCGACGGAGGGCGGCACGGCTGTGTCGCTTGGCGACGGCATGTCGGCGGACAAGCGTCCTTTTCTTTCGCCCGACGGGAAGCGCGTGGCGTTTCTCTCCGACCGCTGGGGAACAGACCAGCTCTTCGAGGCTGACGTCGACGCGAAGCGGCTCGTAGCGACCGGCACACGCCAGATTACGTTCCACACCGAGAGCCTGTTCCCATGGGGCTACACGCCGGACGGAAAGGAGATGCTTGCGCTCGCCTACCGTGACGACTCGTCAGAAAACTCTGTGCACAAGCGCACGTCGCGCCGTCCGATCCTCGTCTCGATGGGCGCGCGCAGGGCGGAGAAACTTCTCTTCGACGCGCCGGCTCTCTGCCCCTCGCTTTCGCCGGACGGACGCAGGGCACTCTTCGCCTACCGGCTCGAGGATCGAGGTCTCGAGTTCCGCAAGCGGCATGCTTGGTCGAAGACGTCCTACTCGGGCGAGATATGGATGTTCGACAGGGACTCCGGCGAATTCCGGCCAGTTGTGCGCAGTCGCGACAACTGCACGTCGCCGATCTGGACACCGGACGGGAAGGGCTTCTACTATCTCTGCGACAAAGACGGCGTAAGGAATCTCTACCGCCGTTCGCTTGAGACGGGCGAGGAGCGGCAGATCACGCACTTCGCCGACGACCACATCTTCTGCCCCTCGCTTTCGCACGACGGGCGGACGCTGGTGTTTGCGAAGGGATTTGACCTCTGGCGCGTAGATCCGACGGCAGAAAAGACCGAGCCTAAGCGCATCGCGCTCAGCCCTGCGTTCCTCGACCTGTCCGCGCCGCGCACCGTCCGCCGCTGCTATACGAGTTTCGACAACAACGACCGCGATGGCAACTGTACGTTCCGCGACAATGGCAGGGAGGTCGCATTCACGGCAGGCGGCGACGTGTGGGCGATGGAGCTGAGGGACGAAGGCCGCGAGGCCGTTCTTGTCCACGGCTCGTCGCTGACGCACGAGCGCGACGTCTGCTTCTCGCCAGACGGCGCGACGCTCTACTACCTCTCCGACCGTGGCGAGGGAGTCGACGTGTGGCGCGCGCGCCGCGCCGACACAAACCGCCTCTGGGCCGCAAACACCGACTTTCCCCGCGAGAAGATCGCGTCGGGCGACGTCTGCCGCCGCGGGCTCTCGCTCTCGCTTGACGGAAGGCTTCTCGCGTGGCACGACGCGAGGGGCAGACTTTCGTTCGCCGACACGAACGGCGTCGTGCGCGCGGTGTCCAGTGTCCCGTCGTATAAGTGCGAGTCATACGCCTGGTCGCCCGACGGGCGCTATGTCGCGGCGGCGCTGAGGGATGGATTCAACAACACCGACGTGTGGATCATTCCGACATGGGGCGTGGACGAGAAGGGGGAGAAGGCCCCCGAGCCGTGCAACATCTCGCGCAACTACAAGTGGGACGGCACGCCCGCCTGGTCGCCAGACGGACGCGTCGTTGCCTTTTCCGGCAACCGCACCGCCAACGGCGACACGTCGTATGTCTTCTACGTCTACCTCGACCCGGACGACGAAGCCGCCGAGGCCTCCGGCGGCGAGGTTCGCAAGGAGCCCTGCCGCCCCGACTTAGCGACGCTCCCGGACCGCGTCCGCGCGACGGGCGTGAAGGGCTATCGGCTTTTCTTCTCCCCGGATGGGCGGACGCTCTCGTTCTACTTCAGCGGCGCAAACAAGATGCAGACGATCAGGATTCCGGGCCGCATGAAGATGGAAAATCTCCTGGACAAGAACGCGAACATCGCCGCGTGGCTTAAGAACGGCAACAGGGACAAGCTGCTCTCGTCGATTGACAGGCGCCCCGCAGTCGGAGACAAGACCTACGGTTTCGACGCATTTCAGACGACCGACGTGAAGGACTACCAGGAGCTTGCGTTCCTCACGATTTGGGCGGAACTCCGCGACAATTTCTGCGATGTGCGCATGCACGGGACGGACTGGCCGGCCGTCAGGGAGAAGTATCGCCTCGCCGCGCGCAACGCGCCGTGCTGGAGCGCATTCGCGCGCGCCGTAAGGATGATGAATGGAGAGCTTGACGCCTCGCATCTCGAATTCTGGGCCAACGACGTGACGAAGAACCGCTGGTCGAATCCGCCGTGGAAGCGCGGCTGGATAGTGTTCACCTGCCACCTCGGCGTGCGCTTCGACCGCTCGTCCACGGGCGAGGGATGGCTCGTCAGGGACGTGATACCGCGCTCGCCCGCCGACAATGGCGCGAACGGCCTCTTGCCCGGCGACGTCGTCCTCTCCGTTGACGGACGCAAAGTCTCGCCCGACATGGACTACGCCGAGATCATGAACGGGCCGCTGCCGCACACGTACAGACTTCAGGTAAGGCGAAAGGGGTGCAAAGAGACGCTTGTGCGCAATGTTGACGCGATCAAATTCGAAAAGGCGCGCAAGCTCCTTCGCAAGGCCGAGGTGGAGGCGGCGCGCACTGCTGTCCGGCAGAAGGGCAATTTCGGCTATCTGGCAATGGACGCGATGGATGCCGAAAACGCCAATGAATTCACCGACCAGGTGTTCACGGAGTGCTTCGGCAAGGACGGAGTAGTCGTGGACGTGCGGTACAACTACGGCGGCCGGACGGCGGACCGGCTGATCGACATCCTCTGCGGCAACCGCCACACGCGGTACCTCTACCGCGGCGTGGACAAGGAGGGCTATCTCCTCGACCGCTACTCCCGCCCCGTCATCGCCGACTTGCCCGTAGTCGTGCTGGCGAACGAGCGCAGCCAGTCGAACGCCGAGGAGTTCGCGCACGCGATGCAGTCGCTGAAGCGCGCCAAGGTGGTCGGACGCGAGACAGCCGGAGAGGTCATCGCCTGCGACGACGTCTGTATCCTCGACTACGGCGTCTTGAAGTGTCCGCACGTCGGGTGCTTTCTCCCCGGCGGCGCTGACATGGAGGGCAACGGCGCGAAGCCGGACGTGGAAGTCGATTTGACCCCGTCCGACATCGCCGTCGGGCGCGACCCGCAGCTCGCCGCCGCGCTCGACGTCCTGACGGTCGAAGTGTCGGGCCGCACACCGCCTCCGCCGCTCATTTATGCACCGGATCCATAGTCCGCTATAAGAGAACAAGCCGTGACTTGAAGCGAAACGGCTGCTTTCTGGTGGGCAGGTAAATGGGCTGCGCGCGGGCGCGCGTCCCTACCAGACTGCGGCGCGCAGGTGCGCGTGGAGGTTGGTTTTGCCGTGCGCGGGCGCGCGTCTGCGACGCGCACGTGCGCGTGGGTCGCGTAGGGTCGTATAGGGTTGGCGCGCAAGGGAGATTAGAGACCATCCGCAGCGACGAATCCAGCTAACTTGGCAAAATGCATTTTGGCGGTTTTTGCAGTTATGGAAAGCCTCTTTGGTTCTTTGGAGCGAAATGGCGGCTTTGGCGTGGTATGCAAGTTCGACAGTGTCGTTTCATGCGTTCCGTCCGTCATGTCGTCCTTTCGGCGCGAATATCGCCGATTTACCGAAGTAGGGGTGAAATCACGGGTATTTTAGGGTGAAGTCTTCAATATTTGACATATTGCGGCGGTTTTGCTGAAATATGGATTCCGGCAGATGACTTTTTTGGGGCAACGAAGCGCTTCTAGGCGGCCTATAGCCAAGGGGAAATGGTCACTCGCGGCGGATGCCGCTTCTGCTACCCCCTGTGGTGTGGTTTGTTGTTCTTCTTCGTTGAACCCCATGGCCTACCCCTCTTCTTTGCTGACCCGTTAGATATTACCATTTCCCCCAAGCCGAATTCGCAGGTGCAAAACGGCGCTGGAAATGGTATAATCTACGCATGAAAGGCAGTGTCGAATGAGTGACACCGAGAACCAGATTGTCGTGAACGCAGAAGTTCCAATTTGTCACCAAGTTGGTGCAAAATGTCGTCGCAACAGCCCATCGGTGTGTCCGAGTACTGCATTAGCGCGATTCTTCCGCAGGAGGTCGCTCGCGACCTTCCGAGCATCGCCGACATTGAATCCGCCGTATCCATGGGCATTTCACCAGCCACAAACCGCGTAGGCAATCCCGCCAACGAGTCATGACAAAAAGAAAGGAAAATGACAATGGAAACAGAGAATGAAATTGTGTTTGATGAAGGCGTGACAAGTGAAAATGACGAGGTAGAGAACTTGTCGAATAGAGTTGTTCACTATGACCCTACACGACCTGAAATCTCTACAATCTGTGAGAATATTCGAAAAGAGAAGATTGTTACAGACCCTGATTTTCAGCGTCGTTATGTATGGCCGAATTCGAAAGCTACGCGGCTTATCGAATCAATCCTAATGAGAATACCCTTACCAATTGTTTATTTGGCAGAATCTGAGGATGGAAGGAAGAGAGTAGTTATTGATGGGCAACAGCGACTTCAGTCGATATATAAATTTCGCAATGGGGATTTTAAGCTGGGGAAAATGAGTGCGTTCCCTGAATTGACGGGAAAAAAATATAGTGAGTTGGGAGAGGAGTTAATGGAGCGGATTGATACTACAGGCATTCAAATGATTACTTTCTCAAAAGATTGCGATCCGGAATTAAAGTTTAATGTATTTGAACGACTTAATACTGGTGCGATGTCACTTAATGATCAAGAACTAAGAAACTGTATCTATAGGGGCGAGTATAATAAGTTTCTTAAAGAATTGGCGGATGATGCTGACTTTAGGTTGTTGCTGGGACTGAAAGGAGAGGAAAAGCGAATGAAAGATGTTGAACTGGTTTTGCGCTTTGCTGCATTTTATCATAAATCCTATTTGAATTATAAATCACCCATCAAATCATTTCTTAATGAAGATATGAGGCTTTACTTGCACATCGGTGATAGAGACGCGAATCAGCTACGCGATGCTTTCAAGAAAGCCGTATCGCTAATTAAATCAATGCTATATGATGGTGATGTGAGTCATGCGTTTAAGCGGTTTTACCCAGGGAGCGAGGGCTCACCAGATGGGAGATGGGAGGCAAGGAACTTCAACGCATCTTTGTACGATATATTGATGTGGTCATTCGCAAGATATGATAAAAATTTAGTGATGCATAATTTAGGAGCAATCCGAGAAGCGTACATTGATTTGATGACAACAGATAATGAGTTTATAGAAGCGATAGAAAAATCAACAAGCAGTGTTCTGATGGTAAGAAAAAGATTTAAGAAATGGGATGATCGTATGGAGGCGATTCTACATGCGCAAGATGTCCAGCCAAGATGTTTTTCAAGGGAGCTAAAGGAGAGGCTGTATGCGCAGAATCCTGTTTGCGGAATATGTCGACAAAGAATTGCGTCAATAGACGATGCTGCAGTCGACCACATAGAGCAGTACTGGTTGGGTGGCCAGACTATTGATGCGAATGCCCGACTTACGCATAGATATTGTAATTGTGCTCGGCCGAGAATTGGATAATTGGAAATCCATTCAAGGTCTTGCAATGTCCTATGCGGGGAATGAAAAGGTATTCGAAGAGGCAAGAGCCAAGTTGCGCATACAAGAAGGCGACATTGGATATCCACAGATGAAGCTTCTTGACATGGGATTTTGGCAGATTGGAAGGAATAAGGAGAACCGTCATGCGATATGATATAATGAAAGATCATGAAGTAGAATCCTTGAAACGGGAGATTTCAAAGTCTCTGTCTTCGGGAGATTCCTCTGCCAAAATTGTTTCAGATGCCAAACGGCATATTGAATCAGCCGTTCAGGAATTGAAACGGGCATTGTCGTCACTTGAGAGAAACACAGATTCGAGAATTCGGGAACTTCAACAGTCAGCATCGTCATCTCCGAGAAGTTTCTCTAGCTACTCCAGATATGAGAGTGGCATCCGAGATGCCAAAAGAGAAGCGGATCGTGCAGTTTCCGAGATAACCAATCAGCTCCGGAACCTTCCTGAAAATAGAAGTTATAGCTACAGCTGTTCGAGCGGAGATGCAGATCGCAAACTTGATAAGTTGGTTGAGGCACTGAAGAAAGCAAATGCAGAATTGCAATCCACAAATCGTCGTATTGACGATCTCGCCAGCGAGAAAGGTCTTGCAGAGAAGAAAGCACTGGAGAAAGAGCGGAAATTACAATCAGAATTACAAGAGGCCAATCGCAAGGCTGACAGAGCGAGTGCGGAGTCAATGGCGGTTGCAGCCGAGATGTCTGAATCAACGATCAATGTAGAGAATGTAGATTCTGATACGATAATATCAAAACTGAAAAAAACGTATGAGGTTAAGATAGCGTTGCTGCAGAAGGAACTTGAAAGCAAGAAGTATGAGAATAGTTTGCTTTTAAAGAGACTTAGCACGATGCGTGACGATAGGAGTGCTGTTCAAGATCAGAATCCAAAAATGCATCGAAAAAGATTCTCTTTTAAATGGTTGGTAATATTTTGTCTGTTACTCATCGCTGGTGCCCTGTTTTTTGCTTATCGCAGAAGCAATAGAGACTTGTTTGATGATTGTCAAAGGACGTTTCAAGAGGCGGCGCATTATGTCGGGTTAGATGACAGTCTGCATACGTCAATTGGCCAATCTGAAAACAATACTCTTAAGGGTGAATGCGCAAAGGATGAGTATGTGCCAGCAACGAAGAGCGGGAAGGCTGTGCTTGGTGATAACGTTGCGGCCCGTGAGGAGGCGGCAGCGGCATGTAATCCGACGAATTGCCGTATTCAACGGTTTATCGGATGTGAAATCGGTAGCAAGTTGACGGATTATAATAATGCAATGAAATTGAATGACGGTTCATTCTTTCTTGAGAAACAAGTCTCGTTGAAGCCCCCGTTTAGCGCCTTCAAGAAAATGCAATGCTTTTTCTGTCCTGATGATGCGCGTCTGTATAAGGTAGTTTTTGTCTCCAATGTTTTTACAAACCCGGATATTGCTAATATGAAGAATCGTCTGAAGGAGATATCAGAGGTTTTTGATGCAAGGCTTGGGAACAAAGTTAAGATGTCAGAAAGAGAAAATGGCTATATCGGGGTGTTCAACATAGATGTTGGCCAAGAACTTACTGCGGAGATTGTTGACGGCAAAACCAAAGACGGCAAAAATGGTAAGATGATAAAAATAATGTTAATTGACCATGTGTTGCACAAGATTGTAGAGAAACAATCTCCAAAAGTGAGATAAAAGCTTGGCAGTCTTGCGTCGTTGCAGAGTGTGAAAGGGAACGCATGAAGAAGAAAGACAATAGTGGAGCTGGGCGCGAGGAGGCGCCGATCGTTCTGTACACAACCCCTGACGGGACTGTGAAGGTGAATGTGCTATTCCGCGACGGCAACCTCTGGCTGCCGCAGGCTGGGATAGCCGAGTTGTTCGGGGTGCAGAAGGCTGCCGTCAGTAAGCACTTGAAGAACATATTCGTGGAGGGCGAGCTACCCGAACAGTCAGTTGTTTCCAAAATGGAAACAACTGCCGCCGACGGGAAGAGATACGGCGTCACCTATTATGGGATTAAAGCCATAATCGCCGTAGGTTACAGGGTCAATTCTGAACGGGCGACGGCGTTCAGGATATGGGCGACCAATACGCTTGAGGAATTCGTTCGCAAGGGATTTGTCCTGAACGACGAAATGCTGAAGAACGGAAAGCCGTTTGGTCAGGACTATTTCGACGAGCTGCTTGAGCGTATCCGCGAGATTCGCGCCAGCGAGCGCCGTGCATACCAGAAGATCGTCGACCTGTTCGAACAATGCTCGTGCGACTACTCCCCGACATCGGAATTGACGCAGAGGTTCTATGCCTTCATACAAAACAAGCTGCATTTCGCCGTTTCTGGCAAGACTGCGGCTGGCATAATCTTCACGCGAGCGGATGCGGCGAAGCCGACGATGGGGCTGACGACGTGGAAGGGCGGTCCTGGGAAGAAGATATTACGCTCGGATACCCACATCGCGAAGAACTACCTTAACCAGAAGGAAATGCAGAAACTAGATCGGCTTGTCGTGATGTTCATCGACTGGGCAGAGATGCGTGCGCTGGATCACAAGCTGATGACGATGAAGGAGTGGGCGGATACGGTTGACAAATTCCTCGGCTATACTGATCAGCAGATATTGCGTCACGCGGGCGAAATATCCCATGAAGCGGCGATTCGGCGCGCTAACGAACAGTATGACATATTCCGAGTCCGTCAAGACCGGGAATATCTATCCGAGTTTGACCGCGCTTTTGAGAAGTACCTAAAGGGAGAATGACAAGCGAAAATGGCAGACCAAAATTCATTCAAATCCAGCAGATATACGAGGATGGTGAACTGGACGGGGCGGCAACTAACAAAAAATATTTGTTAGTTCAAAACGTGGGCAGGGACTATAGTGGCCCCGTAGCCCACTAATTGCCGTGCAGCATCCCGAAATGGAGAAATAACTGTAACCTTTCCGGGGTCTATCGGGGGAGACACCCTGATTTCATTGCATGTTTTTATTGCAATTTCGCATGATTCTGGCGCTTATCCTGTGACGCGCACTGGCGCGTTGGGCAAGGGAGGTGGACGCGCCTATGCGCGTCCGCCACGCGCAACGCCGCGCCGAAAACGCGCACCTGCGCGAAAACGACGCGCCTTAGCGCGTCCATGCAAGTGCCGCTATCTTGAGCTAAAGCGGAGAGGGGGTTGATCGGGGTGGAGCGAATGAGGAACGTGACGCCTGCCAAGCGTGAGAGAGACGTTGTACGCAGCCAATGACTCTTGCCGAGGCATGATGGTCTGAGCGCAGCTTGTTGTCTATGCGTGGAAGCGGTATGCGTCACGCGACGAGAGTGAGCGAACAGCCCCGATCACCCCCTCGGAGCGCATCCAGTGTCTCAGGGTCGCACGGCCTTAGGGTGAGCCTCTTAAGGCCATGGGCTCATGGTCGTGAGGCCATAGGCTCAGGGTCGCGCGCAAAAGTAGGGGTATTTTTGTACAAAAGTAGGGGTATTTTTGCGCAAAAATAGGGGTATTTTTGTTCAAAAATAGGGGTATTTTTGCACGTGTGGTCAGCAGGGCTATTGCAATGGGTGCCTAGGAAATGGTATAATGCACTTAAATCATCGAATTAAGGGGGTAAAGTATGAGAAAGAAAACTATGACGGCTCCTAAGCGTGTGAGCGGAAGACCGAGCCGTTCTCGTGAGGATGCACAGATTGATGCGCGGAGTTTTCTGCTGCGCGATGGAGTGAGATTCAAGACGGTTCCGTGTGGCAGTTCCGGCGGTGTTCCGCAGTATCGGCTGCAGCTTGAAAGCGACAATGACAACATCGTCGGGCTTGGCGCAATCGAGGAAGAGCTTCGCATGGCCGGGTTGAACTTGCGCGTCGAGGCGGTCGAGAACATCCTCAATACCCTCTGCAGCGTGATTCCCGAGTACATTGCGCGGACTGGCAATGCCGTCCGCCTCGGAAACCTCGTGACGCTCAAGCCGTACGCGACGGGGACGGTTGCGCATGCGAACGACGCGCCTGATCCGGACAAGAACCACCTGGAAGTGCGCGCCACGGTTTGTCCGTCCCTCCGGTATTCGCTGGCGAAGGCGCGGCTTGTGAATGCGATGCGGAATGTGGACGGCATCGACGGCGTCATGGGCGGCCCTGCGCAGAAGAGCGGAGAAGTCGACGCGGAGAACGAAATTGGGGTCGTCGGACGGCATATCTATCTTCCGCTGTCGTCGGCGGGCGATGCGGAGGCGCGGGGGCGTGCGTGGCTTGAGACCAGGGATGGCGAAATGCTGGGGCGGTGCGACGTCACGCTTTCGGGCAGCGTGTATCTGCGTCTGCGCCTCCACCTTGACGCGCCGCCGCGCGTCCGCGACTGCCGGCTGGTGATCGAGACCTGCGGCACGGCGGAAGCCGCTGCCGACCCGTCGTCGCCGATCCTGTCCTACCGCCGCAACGTCCGCTTCGTCGGCGCGTGAGATGCGTTCGATGTAGACGCTGAAGGCGTCGATTGGATGCCTTAGGATAATTCATTTCGGTTTCCCCGGAATAAAGGGGCGAAAGCAGTCCGCTTGGGCTGTTCGCCTGGAGTTTACCCATTTTTTGACAGTCAAAGTGCATCTCACCCCTGTGGATAAAGGGTGAGACGCATTTTCGTAAGTGAAATGGACGTTTTCCTCCTGACAAAAAGAAACTCCGAACGTTAGGGCTCTCGCGCAGACGCTTGAGCGCCCTGCTGATCGGAGTTAAATTTGGCGAGTTGGACTGGGTTCGAATTGGCGGATCAAAAATGGGTACAACTCCTGGAGTTTACCCATTTTTTGACAGTCAAAGTGCATCTCACCCCTGTGGATAAAGGGTGAGACGCATTTTCGTAAGTGAAATGGATGTTTTCCTCCTGACAAAAAGAAACTCCGAACGTTAGGGCTCTCGCTACCGCTCCGCAGCTTCGCGATGCCTTAACGGCATTTCAAAGCTTTGAATTGTGTTTTGGGCTGCCTTCGGCAGGTTGGGAGTGTGCAACTACCAATCCGTCCAGCCAGGGCAGATTTCCGATCGTTGCTGGAGGACGGCTGGATTGAGATATGTTCGACTGC
>Ga0310696_10003198_pt1 | contig 20690 bp, 20 predicted proteins | sample AusTroGonzalo_MG_4_FD_203885 | JGI IMG/M metagenome (GOLD analysis project Ga0310696, IMG submission 203885) | Bovine rumen microbial communities from tropical cattle in Woodstock, Queensland, Australia - Gonzalo_02 (v2) (version 2) | ecosystem: Host-associated > Mammals > Digestive system >... | reverse complement strand
GTCGTCAGGTACATGTCCGCTAAGACCGATAAGGACCTCAACAAGTCCCTCCTGATCGGTTCCGTGTTCATCATGCTCGTCGTCGGCGCAGCATACACCGTCGGACCTCTGACCAACATCTACTTCTCCAACGAGCACGGCATGGTCGCCGCAGAGTATATGTCCACCCTCGGTCTCGGAACAGACTTCATCATACCCCAGTTCATAGTCGAGATATTCAACGGAGTGACCTTCGGAGACGTGTTCGTCTCGCTGTTCCTGCTGTCCCTGGTCTGCGCCTCGATATCAACCATCAGCGCCCTGATGCACACCATTGGAGTCGCGGGAGGATACGATCTGTACTCCGTCGTCAAGAGCAGGAGGACCCAGAAGAACATCGATTCCCAGTCCATCAACCTCAACAGGCTGTTCATCGTGGTGTTCATGGTGCTCGTGGTGGTATACTGCTACCTGATGCCCAAGGACATCATCGCCAAGGCAACGTCGGTGTTCATGGGGGTCACGGCCGCAGCTCTGCTGCCAGCTTACTTCCACTCGCTGTACTCCAAGAACCCGAACAGGACGGCAGCTCTGGCAAGCATATCCGTCGGTACGCTGGCATACATGTTCTCCGCTCTGTTCCTCAACGTTGGTATGTGCATATTCCTGCCTGTCTGCGAGATGATCACCGGAAGCAAGGTCCTGTTCCCGGACAGCATCATAGCGTACCTGGATCCGCTCATCGTGGCCCTGCCGCTGTCGATAATCGCAATGGCCGTAGTATTAATAGTAAAGAAACAAAGACCAAATACTACGAGTTGAATAATCTTACCGACCAGCCATGAGTCTAGAGAAAGAGAAAGGCGTCCTCTCGCTGGAGGAGAAGCACATGATCGCGATCCTGCTGTTCCTCTCGATCAACGGGCAGTGCCGCAAGATAGAGGTCTACCAGAACGTGTCCTCGAACCCCCGCATCCCGGAGAAGCTTGACCGCCTGGAGGCCATGGGCCTGATCACCCAGACCATCGCGAAGGGATCCAGGTCGGTCACGGTCGCCCTCACCTCCAAGGGGAAGGAGGTCGCCAACATGCTCCAGGGCGTCGACAGGATCGTCAAATCGGATTAAGTACACGGTGACCTATTCCAGTCCATGGTCGGAAAGGCCCTCGAGCTCGGCAATGTATCCGTGGTGCGCGACGGCAGGCACATACTGACGTCGGTGGACCTGGAGGTCTCCGAAGGGGAGAGCATCGCCATCATCGGGCCCAACGGCTCCGGCAAGACCACTTTAGTAAAGCTTCTTCGCGGGGACATCCTGCCGTTCTACGACAAGGATTCCCCCGCTTTATTCCGCATATTCGGTACCGACAGATGGAATCTGGATGACATCCGCAGGCACATCGGCGTGGTCTCGGCGGATCTCCAGAACAGGTTCCGCCCGGGAACGACGGTACGCGAGGTCATCTGCTCGGGATTCTTCAACAGCACGGACATCTACCGCAACCACAAGGTCACCGACGGTATGATGAAGTCTACTGAGGGCGCGGCGGTGATGATGGGCATAGACGACATCCTTGACAGGGACATAGAATGCATATCGCTGGGAGAGATGAGGAGGACCCTGATCGCCCGCGCCATGGCCATAGGCCCCCGTCTCCTCGTCCTCGACGAGCCGATGGCAGGACTCGATATCGTGATGAGGTCCAAGTTCAGGAGGATGTTCGACATACTCATAGAGAACGGGGCCAGCATAGTGCTGGTGACCCATGACCTCTCCGACATCCCATCGGCCGTGGACCGCATAGTATGCATGAAGGACGGCAGGGTGTACGCGCAGGGCTCTCCGGACGAGGTCCTCACGGATGCCACGGTATCAGAGTTATACGGGGAAAGTATTAAGGTCAAGAAAGACAACGGTGTCTATCAGATGAATCTGGTCGGAGGCGTGAGATGAGCAGGGTATGCATAGGTTGCGGAAACGAGATCCCCGAGGGGCAGGATTTCTGCTATGTGTGCGGCGCCTGGGCCAAGAACGCGCTGATCTTCGAGGAGGAAGGGGACCAGATATACGCCAACGTCTGCGTCAGCTGCCACAAGACAATGCCCAGCGATGCGGAGTTCTGCCCGTACTGCGGCTCCAAATCCGAGCCGGCCAGGGTGCCTGTCCGTGTCAGGAGCCCGACGAAGATGTCCGCGATGGACATCATGGCCATCGTATTGGCGGTAGTGCCCGGATTCTTCAACATATTCGGTCTCGGGCAGATAGTCCAGCGCAGCTGGTCCAAGGCGTTCGTGTTCATCTGCGTGACCGTCATATTCTTCTACGTGGCCCCGGGCTTCATGGGGTCCACCAACGGCTACATCATCCTGCTGGTGATGCAGCTTGCGATATTCATCTTCTCGATCTCGGACGTGTTCAGGAACATCGGGCGCAGAGGTATCTGACATGGACTGGACCGAGAAGTACCGCCCGCAGAGCCTGGACGACGTCATAGGTAATCCGGGCGCTGTCAACACCCTCAGGCAGTGGGCGGAGTCCTGGAACAACGGGATACCGGACAAGAGGGCCGCCGTGCTCATCGGTTCTCCGGGAATCGGTAAGACCACATCCGCGGAGGCCCTGGCCAGGGACATGGGCTGGGCCATCATAGAGATGAACGCCTCCGATCAGCGTACGGGGGATGCCATAGAGAACATCGCCATTCGCGGCTCCAGGTTCAACACATTCTCCGAGGACGGTTCCTATCTGGACACCGATAAGGGCCAGAGGAAGCTCATCGTCCTCGACGAGGCCGACAACTTCTTCGGCAACGTGGACAGGGGTGCCATACCAGTCATAACAAGGCTGATAAAGGAGACGCTCCAGCCCGTCATACTCATAGTCAACGACTACTACGAGCTGTCGCGCAAATGCAGCGCGGCGAAGACAGATACCGTGCAGATAACGTTCCAGAAGCCCAAGGCCCTGTCCATGGTCAAGGCCCTCAACAGGATCGCACTGGCGGAGGGCGTAGAGGTGGACTACGAGGCCATGGAGATGATCGCGGAGAAGGCCAACGGGGACATGCGCGCTGCCGTGCGCAACCTCGAGGCGCTGTCCCTGGGGCAGAAGCACGTCACGGTGGAGATGGCCGAGGGCATATCCTCGCGCGACAAGCGCAACGACCTGTACTCCCTGATGTCCGCCATATTCAGATCCACGGACGCCATGAAGGCCCGCAGGATGATGATGGATACGGACACGGACCCTCCGGAGGTGGAGCTGTGGGTGGACGAGAACCTGCCCTACGAGTTCACCGACAAGGGAGACCTGGTCCGCGGATACGAGAAGCTGTCCCGCGCGGACATCTATCTCGGGAGGGTCAGCAGGCGCCAGTACTTCGGATTCTGGTCCTACGCCAGCGACACCATGACCGCAGGAGTCAACACCGCACGCATGTCCAACAAGTACTCGCACGACCGTCTGCACTTCCCTTCGTACCTGAGCAAGATGTCACGCAGCAAGGCCGTCCGTGCGCTCAGGAAGTCTGTATGCCTGAAGCTGGCCGTCTACCTGCACACGTCCACCAAGCGCGTGGACCTCGACGTCCTACCGTACCTGAAGCAGATGCTATCCAAGGATGCCGAGCTCAGGGTGATCGTCGCGAAGGAGCTGTCCCTGGAGCCCGAGGAGATGGGCTTCCTGCTGGACAAGAAGCCGGATTCCAAGGAGGTCAAGGCCGTGTTCCTCGCATTGGAAGGGGAGCCGGAACCCAAGCCCGCTCCGGCAAAGACCAAGGCTGCAGCTGCACCCAAGGCGGAGCCGCCGGCGCCGAAGGTCCAGGAGCCAGAGAAGAAACCTGCCCCAGAGCCGAGGAAGAACAGCCAGGCCAGCCTTTTCGATTTCTGAGGTGCGACGGATGGACGAGGACTACAAGAATCTCCTGATAAAGCAGCAGTACAGGATCTACAAGGACCACGCGGCCGTCAAGCTCTGCCATTGGATGAAGGAGAGCATGCTCCACGAGCGCCACTGCTACAAGCAGGACTTCTACGGCATCCAGAGCCACAGATGCCTGCAGATGACGCCCGCCATAAACGAGTGCAGCCATCTCTGCACGTTCTGCTGGAGGGTGCAGGGGAGCGACTTCGAGGTCACCGACTGGGCCGAGCCCAAGGAGATGCTCGATGCCCTGATCAACGAGCAGCGCAAGCTCATCCAGGGATTCAAGGGCGACCCCCGCTGTGACCCGCAGAGGTTCCAGGAGGCCATGAACCCCAACCAGGTGGCCATATCCCTCGCAGGGGAGCCCATCACCTATCCCTATCTGTCCGATTTCCTCAAGGAATGCCACAGCAGGGGCATGTCCACATTCCTCGTCACGAACGGAACATACCCCGACCAGCTGGCGGCCCTGGACGAGCTCCCGACCAAGACATATGTCACGGTTGCGGCTCCCAACGAGGAGGTATACAGGAAGGTCTGCAGGCCCAAGATAAAGGACGGCTGGCAGCGTCTGATGAGGACGCTGGAGATTATGCCGTCGCTGGACACCAGCACGGTGATCCGCCATACACTGGTGAAGGATCACAACATGGGCTGGGTCGACGAGTATGCGAAACTGGATAAGATAGCGGATCCGGAGCTCATAGAGCCGAAGGGATACGTGTTCGTCGGAGGGTCCAGGCAGCGCCTGTCCATGTCCTGCATGCCCTCGTTCTCGGAGATAACGGATTTCGCGAATCAGCTGGGGTCCCGGGTGGGGATGGAGATCATCCGCACCAGGGAGGACAGCCGTGTCGTGCTCCTGGGCCATCCAGGCCAGGAGCTGGATGTTCATAAGTCCTATCAGCTGAACAGGTGAGTCAAGAAGTTGAAGTACCCGAGGTACGCCAGGACTGCAATGATGATTATGTGCAGCACCAGGAATATGTACACCAGCTTGAACTTGATCTTCTGAGTCTTGTGCCTGACGAGGAGCATACCTGCGGTGGCACCGAACGGACCGAAGAATGCCAGCGTTATGAGCGTGGATTCCCTGGTGCGCCACATGTTCTCCTGGGCCTTGTGCTTGTCCCATACGAACGACACGAAGGCTATCACGTTGAGTATCAGATAGATTATGAGTATTATCAGGCCGTATTCCATTATCGCACCTCAGAGCTTTGCAATGAAGTCGTCGATAGCGACGGCGAAGCCTGAATCGTTGGTCTCCTCGGCCTTCATCGGAATGCAGAACACATCCGCGACACCCAGCTCCTGGGCGATCGCCTGGGCCTCCGTCTGCTCCTTCTCGGTGTCCTTCGAAATGAGGACATAGAGGAACTCCTTCTTCTTGGCCAGTACGCCTGTGTTGTTCTGTACGAACTCGGCCACGAGCTTGTCAGCCTTGCCGCCGTTGTTGGCGGATCCGAAGATGATCGTGTCGTAGGCGTCCAGGTTGAGGGTCATGAGGTCCTTCAGATCGAAAATGTCGGTCTTTGCATTCCGGGAGATGTACTTCGCTATGGGCGTGTACTTCTTCTTGGTCATGAAACTTGTTGCGAATATCAGTGCTTTTGCCATCCCATCACATCCATCCGGCATTCCGCCGGAACTGTTCCAGCATTGATTTACTTCATAATTAAGAATTTCTTTGAATACGAAACTGTTAGAAACACGCATCCCCTACACCTCTCCATGGAAGAGTATCTCCTCATCTCCGATGACTGCATAGGGTGCGGCCTGTGCACCAAGGTGTGCATACGCGGCCATATCGTGCTAGCAGACGGCAGACCGCAGGAGATAGATTCCGGATACAGCTGCTTCGAATGCGGTCATTGCGCGGCCGTTTGCCCCAAGGGAGCGATATAGATCAAATCCGGTACGGAGGGCAGTCTGCCGATCCAGGGCATCCCCGTATCGAAGGAGGACCTGTTCTCACTGTACCGCTGCAGAAGGAGCCAGAGATGGTTTGACAGGAAATGCACCAGGGACGAGATAGAGGAACTGCTGCCGTATGTGAGATACTCCCCGACAGCGGAGAACTCCCAGAAGGTGGAGTTCGCAGTGATAGATGAGAGCTTCGACGAGTTCATGGAACTGTGCGCATCCATTCTGGAGCCGTACAGGGATGAGCAGCCGAGGTTCGGCCAGTTCTTGGATTATGTCAAAGGGGGCATGCAAGGGAGGAACAACCCGTTCACATGGGAGGGTAGGCAGGTCATCGTAGTATTCTCCCGCAATCCCATGGATGCGATCCTGGCCGCGGAGCAGCTGGACCTCATGGCGTTCTCCATGGGGCTCGGAGGATTCCATTCCAAGTGGATACTGATGGCCCTCGAGAGGGACCCTGAAAGGGTGAGAGGATTCTTCCCCGAGATGGACCATTCCTTGTCCCCGTCGGCGGTGTTCGTCATCGGTCATCCAAGGGTCCGCTACATGCGCACAGCTCCCAGGGAGAAGCGCAAGGTGTCGTGGAGATGACTCGTACAAATTCCGAGTCAGAGCATCGACTGTTTAAATAACAGGACAAATTCCGAGAAATGTTGAACGGAAGAGTCCTCATGATATTGCTAGCCGTTGCGGCATTCGCATCGGTCGCCGTATTCGTCCATTCAGCGGATGCTATGGACCCGGCAATGCCCGGATTCCAGGCAGAGGAGGAACAGAACCTATCTGTTCAGCCGTTCGACGAAGGTATGGGCCCCAGACCTATGAACGACGGGCCTCAGGGCCAGTCAGATAGGTCCGTACCCCCGGGATCCGACAAGGGACGTCCGGTTCCGATCGAGTTCCTCGATCCCAACGGGAACCATGACATGGCCAAGCTGGCAAACCAGACGCCCCGTATGATGCCCGATGACAGGGCACCTAGGGATCTTCCTGCATACGCGCACGATGCCGATCCCGAGGATATAGAGGCCAATCTGGAGCCCATGATGGACGGCGATATAGCCATGTTCGACCCCGGATTCGTCCAGGATGCCATAGATTACGCCGAGAAGCAGGGCATGCAGGATGTCGTCGATATCCTGAAGGCCAAGCTGGCCGAGATCATAGAGAACTACATGCGCTCGTCATCCACCTTGAATTCGGCTGATTCGCGCGCGAGCGGTCTCGATGTCGAAGCGGACGAGGACGACGATTTCGCCGTCGTCGAAGAGGAGGAGGAGCCTGCGGAGGAGTTCGTGTTCTTCGAGGGTCCGACCCCGGTATTTTTCGAATCTTTCAGTGCACCTGCTGCACAGAATCTCCTTCTTTTGTCGCTGTGAGCGGGGATCCCGCTTTTTGAACGGTCCCCTAGGACCATGAAACCCGACGATACAGCAACAAAGGAATCAGAATGTCAACAGAGAAAGATAAGTCAGAAAGGAACGTCGCCATACCGGCCGGCGTTCTGCAAGAAGGTCATCGCCCAGAGGGCATGATGAAACAAGTTAACGAGAGTTGAGAACATGAGCAGCATATTCGATAGCATATTCAGCGCCGCGGACTCGATGGGTCCGCAGGAGTTCCTCATATGCATCGGCGCATCCCTCGTCATAGGGTTCGTGATATCGCTGATGTACATCTACAGGAACAACCACAGCGACAGCTTCGCTCTCACGATCGCGCTCCTCCCCGCAATAGTATGCGTGGTGATAATGGTCGTCAGCGGCGATATAGGGGCAGGCATAGCGATAGCAGGTGCCTTCAGCCTCGTGAGGTTCCGTTCGGCACCCGCATCGGCCAAGGAGATAGCCATAATCTTCCTGGCGATGGCGACCGGTCTGCTGATGGGAATGGGATTCATAGCCTACTCCGCGATCTTCGCGGTCATCATATGCCTGGTCATATTCGCGGCCACCGCGGTGAACTTCGGCAAGCCCCGCACAAAATCCGTGGAGAAGGAGCTCAGGATAACGATACCCGAGGATCTGGACTACAACTCGGAGATAGACACGCTCCTCGCAGAGTACACCAGCTCCTGCGAGCTCGTTTCCGTCAGGTCCACCAACATGGGAAGTATGTTCAAGCTCAGGTACAACGTGACCCTCAACGACGAGGCACAGCAGAAGGAGCTCATAGACAAGATACGCGTGAGGAACGGCAACCTGGAGGTAGCCATACTGCGCGCGGAGACGCAGAACAGCGGGCTCTGAGGGAGGGATCGGAATGTCATTCAAGATGGTATTCAAAAGGCACGAGCTGAAGTACCTCATGGACGCGGAGCAGACCGAGGCCGTCTGCAAGGCCCTTGAGGAGCACATGGTGCTCGACGAGTACGGCCACAGCTCCATACGCAACATCTACCTCGACACCGACAACTTCCTGCTGGCGCGCCGCTCGATAGAGAAGCCTCTCTACAAGGAGAAGCTCCGCTTCCGCAGCTACGGCAGGCCGGAGTCCGACGGGGATGTCTTCGTCGAGCTGAAGAAGAAGTACAAATCGGTCGTCTACAAGCGCAGGCTGAACATGCCGCTGGACAGGGCCATGAGATGGTTCACCACGGACACGGTGGACTTCCCCCGCACACAGATAGGGGAGGAGATCGACTTCCTCAGGAAACGCTACCCGGGGATAGGGCCGGCCATGCTGCTGACGTACGAGCGCGAGGCGTACTACGCCAAGGACGGCGGGGACCTCCGCATAACGGTGGACAGCAACATACTGGCGCGCCAGGAGGATGTCAGACTGGACTCCGAGATAGGGGGCCACAGAGTCCTTCCGGACGGGTACACGCTCATGGAGGTCAAGACCATGTACGGCTACCCCAAATGGCTGCTGGACGTCCTGGAGGACAACTGCCTGTACAAGACGTCGTTCAGCAAGTACGGGAGCGCATACAAGCAGCTGGTACTGGGCCTCACACCTGAGGCATACCCCGGGATCCAGACGGTCCCGCTCAGCAGGCCTTGGGAGAGCACAGAACCATTGGAGAGATCAGATACGGGGCTCGCTGGACATCCTTACGGATATGCCCTGGACAATCGCATCGGAGCGGCCGTGGAAGGCCGCTGAGATAACTGGAAATGATAGAAGACAGATTCAAGAGATGAACAGAATGCAAGGAAAGATAATCGCGATAATAGCGGTCGTGGCCATAGTGGCCATAGGCGCCGCGGTGTTCGTGATGGCGGGTTCGGGCAACAACACGTCCACCACGGACACCCCGAGCTCCCCCACCAGGACGACCGACACCACGATAGACACGGGAGAGGAATCCACAACCCCTGTCGCAGTGGACTCGGAATACGGTTTCGAGATAAAGTACGAGAGCGGCAGCGACGGCTGCTACCAGATAACCAAGACCAGCGAAGGCTACACCGTCACCTTCAGCGGCATGACGGATCCGGAGGGATCCTCATACAGCATCACCGGCTCACTTACGGGCAACATAGTGATCGACGCCGGGGACTACGACTTCGACCTCGTGCTCAACGGGGTGACCATAACCACATCCTCCGAGGTGCCCATATACATCTCGTCCGGAGAGGACGTCAGCATCACCGCCAAGAAGAACACCACCAACACGATCTACGACAACCGCGCGGCGGTATCGGATGACGATGTGTCGGCCAGCATCTACAGCAAATGCGACCTGAAGCTGAAGGGCAACGGGAAGCTCGTCATCGTCTCCACGAACAACAACGGAATCCACTCCAAGGACGACCTGTCCGTGAAGAACCTGACCCTGTACGTCACCGCCGTGGACAACTGCCTGAAGGGCAACGACGGCGTCAAGATAACATCGGGAACGATAACGCTCAACGCCACATCGGGCGACGGCATCAAGACCACCAGCACCGACCTGAGCAGCAGCGGGAAACAGCGCGGTTCCGTGACCATCAACTCCGACGACGGCGACACCAGCCTCACGATAAGGGCGTACTGCGACGGAATCGACGCAGCATACGACGTCATAGTCGAGCAGACCAGCGGAACCCTGACCGTCGACATCATCGCAGGTACCGGAGCGGGATCCACGAAGTCCCTGGTGACCGGAGCGAACATGGGTCCGGGAGGAGGTCCCGGGAACTGGGGAGGAGCCCCCGGAGGCGACAGCTGGAGACAGGGCGGCGGCAACAGCGAGGGCAACAAGAACACGACCTCGTACTCCTGCAAGGGCATCAAGGCCGCGAACGCCATCGAGATCGTATCGGGAACCCTGGTCATCGACGCCTACGACGACGCCCTACATGCGAACAAGGACGAGACCATGGAGTCCGGGGTCAGGGCCACCGGGAACATAACCATCTCGGGAGGAACAGTCACCCTCAACAGCATGGACGACGGCGCACATGCGGATGGCACGCTCCTGATCTCGGGCGGGACCGTATCCGTCACCGGAAGCTACGAGGCCCTCGAGGGCTACGCCATTGCTATCACCGGCGGCAGGGTCTCCCTGGTATCGGACGACGACGGAGTCAACTCCACCGGCGGAGGCCTCACCCTCTCCGGCGGATACCTGTACGTCTTCGCGGGAGGCGACGGCCTGGACACCAACTCCAGCTCCATCGCGTTCAGGGGCACCGACGTGGTCATCGTGTCCACCAGCGGCGGCAACTCGGCCATCGATGCCGACTACAGCTACACCTACAGCTCGGGCACTGTCCTGGCCATATGCCCCAGCGGAATGACGCAGGAGATTACTAACTCCAATGCCTTCAAGTCCTACGGTACGCAGAAGTCCATGGGCTCCCTGAGCAAGGGCACCACGGTGACCGCCACCGTCGGAGGCACCCTGATGGCCGCAGTACAGCTGCCTGCTTCGATGAACAACGCAGTGGCGTTCTACATCGGCTCCACCAGCGCCACGATCTCCACCGGATCCGTGGCCAACCTGGACGACAACGGCGTCTACATAAGGTCCTGAGGGCCCCATCCCCCTCTCCGGAGGGGGCAAACCTTTTACAAACCCCTTCGTGCATTCTCATCCGATTCCCATGGCGTACGAGGTCGTGTTGATAGAGGGACAGAGGACGGAAGAGCTCCTGCAGGTCTGTAGGCCGATGAACTACTACCGCCACAAGGCCGACATCAACGGCGTCTGCATAGAGCTGTTCACCGAGAACAAGGACCATATAGACATGTGGTCCGACAACTTCTACCATATGTCGGACTCCGTCCGCTCGCATGCCAGGATATACTGCATCGATGACGGGGAGACCGAGCTCCATGCGGAGTACGACATCTCCACTTACACCATATTCCTGTTCAACTACGACTACTACGGATGGGTCAAGAGCATCGCTCTGGGATTGGCCGGGAACATACTCGAGAGGGCCCATTGGATCTATTCCGTCCACGGCGCCGCCATCGACATCGACGGCCACGGGGTCACGCTCATAGCGCCGTCCAAGACCGGGAAGACCACCCAGTCCTGGGGGCTGCTGCGCATGGAGAACTCCCACCTGATCTCCGATGATTGGTACTTCGTCCAGTTCGGGACTGGCCGCCCCAGGGTGAACGGCTCGGAGAAGAACTGCTACATCGACGCCGACATAGGCGACGTCTGGGACGAGTACAGGCCGCTGGTGAAAGGGGTCAAGTTCGACAACAGGGGAAGGGGCATAGGCAACGTCCGCTGGATCAGGGGCGAGGGCTCCGTGATCACCAAGACGTCCATGTCCGTGGTCATACTCCTGAAGAGGGACAGGGAGGACCCCAATATCGTCACCGAAATGTCGGCCGAGGATGCCCTTGCCTATCTGGAATCCAACGACTTCTGCAACCCGCATCAGCTCATCCGCGACGAGGCCAGCATCTCGCTGAGAAGGGAGTTCTTCAGGAGATACCTGTCGGAATGCTCCGTGTTCATGGTGAATACAGTATGCCCCGCCGAGGAGACTCAGGAGAACATACGCCGCATCATCAGATCGGTCATCTGAACCTGAACGGCACCGGGGAGTCCACCGTCATGGAGTCCGGTGTGACGACGCAGTCGTAGACGAGAATCCCGACGCCGTTCCTGTGGACCTCCTCGAGGACCTCGCCGAACTCCTCATGAGTCTCGTAATTGGGTGTGAAGAACTTCATGGGCTTCATCTGGACCACGAATGCGGCGTAGCACTCGTAGCCCTCCTCCACGGCCCTCTGCAGCCCCCTGAGGTGCTTGAGGCCGCGTTCCGTGGGGGCGTCCGGGAAGCTGCAGACCCCGTTCTTCTCCAGGGTGACTCCCTTAACCTCCACGAATATCCTCCTGTCGCCGTCCTCTATGTAGAAGTCGAAGCGGGAATCCCCGTGCGTGCATTCCGGTACGACTTTCGGGTCTTTGCCGAACAGGCCCGAGCTTACGATGAACTCGTGGAAGGCCTTGTTAGGGGCCTGGGAGTCGATGTTGATCAGCATATCGTCCTTGTAGGCGGCTATCAGATCGTACCTGGTCTTCCTGTCGGGATTATCGGAATCGAACAGGATAACCTTCGCGCCGGGGACCAGTATCTCCTTGCAGCGACCGGTGTTCTTCACATGACACTTCTCTGTTCTTCCTTCGACCTTGCAGTAGGCTATGAAACGGTTCGGCCTCTGTAGGAAGGTCCCGGTCACGACGTTGCGGTATATCATCCGTGGATCGCTACGTCATAATTGGTGCAAATAATTATTTGCGAACCATATGAGGGAGGGCAGCAATCATCCGATTATGTTTTTACTATTGAACCGTCAAGGCCTTAGAGCAGTTATCGGTGCGACGTATACTCCGTCATCCCTCTTATAGGCACGATCTGTCAGGCCGCATACGACGCATAAGGCACAGGGTGCGGACCTCGCTCCATGTTTTTCCATCCGCTCTTTGAAATTCAGAAGGGATTGTGCACCCTCCTCAATCTTGTTGGCTCCCAGTTTTATCTCTATCGCGGCCCATCTGCCATCGGGCATCTCTATCACCGAATCGACCTCGGTATCGGAAATATCCCTGTAATGATACTGCTTGGCACCGAAACTGCGTGCATAAATCTCAAGGTCCCTTTCGCACATAGCTTCGAAGAAGAATCCATAGGTCTTCAGATCCCTTACAAGCCTTTCTTTTCCGACGTTCAGTGCAGCTATGCCCAATGAAGGGTCCGTAAAGTGCCTCTTGACTCTCTTTCCGACCCTGACGCTCGATCTTAGATTGGGGTCGAATGCCGGCTGATTGTCAATAAGGAACAGCCTGTCTAACACGTCGATATAGTCGATGACCGTATCGTAGGATACAGGAGTATCATCAGCAGCTATCTTCTCATCCAACATCAACGGCTGATCTGGCCCCATCGGTATCCCTGTATCATTATGGATCTTGGTGACATCTGCCAGCGTAGATTCGTTGCGAGCGAGCGATTTTATGACCATCCAAAGGTTCGATTCTCTTCTATGAATCCCATCGAGACAGGATGCTTTCATAACTACGGATTCAAGATATCCTTTCACTGAATTGATCCTGTCTACATATGGGATATCAATGTTACCCGGCCATCCGCCGGACATCGTCAGATCAACCAGGCGATCGAGGCTGGTGTTTCCGCAATAAGCATCTTCTGTTCCGCCATCAATTATCCCTTTCAGCGAGATTCTTCCGGAAGAATCCCCAGATTCGAAGAGGGACATAGTTCTCATCCTGAGACGTTTTATACGCCCCGTGCCGCTGTGCATGGGTTTCTCCATTTTAGGCGTGGAAGAGCCTGTAAGGATGTAACGCCCCTTCCCCGGACGGCGGTCCAGATCCGATCTAACGGCATCCCAGAGTTTGGGAATCTCCTGCCATTCGTCTATTAGGTGCGGCTCCTTTCCGTCCATGGCGATGCGTACATTCATATCGACAAGTTCGCGATTATCCTGCCCGTATTCATCAATGGCTCCGATTTCGAACGAGCTTTCGGAGGTGTTGAGACCGAGCCATGTCTTCCCGCACCACATGGGCCCTTCGATACAGACTCCGCCGAATGCCCTTAATTGATCATCCAATTCTCTCTCGATCAATCTGTGTCTGTATCCATTAGGTGTAAGGCTCATAGTTGTGTTAGTATATATTGATTTAAATATATTCCTAATTTTTCAGAAATTTTATTCCTAATATTTCAGATATATTTTTCCTAATTTTTCAGAAGTTAGTATCATTATCTGATTGCAGATCTATAGTTATTAAAACGGGTCAGGCAAAAATAATTGGAGCATCTAGTACCCTAACCTCTGTCATCGTTCATGATGCGGCACCGTACCTTCCGGCTGTCGCTCAAGGGCGATGAAACCGTAATGATGGGCGGGGATGGGGTTAGCCCATCCCGTCATTCGGCGCTCTGCTCCTCGGGTTCCTGATAGTGCGATCTCGGGGGCTTGTTGGCGCTCGAGGCCTTCATGAAGAGTCCGACGATAGATGCGGAGAGGATGATCAGCCCTCCGGCTATGAATCCGAAGTCCACGGAATCGATGAACGCCTGCAGGATCTTCTGAGAGATCTCTGGGTTGCAGAGCGGGTTCAGGGACCCGTCGGGCAGGACGGGGACGAGGTATGCGAGCATCGGGGTGATGAACTCGGTGGCCTTGTCCGTCACTGTCGGCATCCCGGCGACGTCGCCGAGGTTGTTGACGTACTGTGAGTTGATCAGCATGGTGAATATGGCGGTTCCCAGAGCGGTACCCACCGACCTGAGCACATTGACCGCCGAGGTGTTCATACCGATCTCGTCCTGCTGCGAGCTGTTCTGGACGGCCGCCATAACAGGGGACATCATGCATCCGAGACCGATTCCGAGCACGAACTGCGCCACGCAGAACAGGTCTATCGGCTTGCCGAGTATGGTGTAGTAGTAGTCCTTGGCGGGATCGAACACAACGCCGTCGACAGACAGTATGGAGAACAGATAGAGGCCGATGAAGACGATGATGGGCCCGATGAACAGCCAGATCCTGTATCCGGTCCTCTCGCAGAAATGTCCGGATATCATGGAGGTGACCATCATTCCGATCACCATGAACAGCATGTAATAGCTGGCGGTCAGGGTGTCCAGCTCGAAGAGGATGAACGTTCCGAAGTATCCCCCGAAGGTCATGGCACCCAGCATCCCGATTCCGAACAGCAGCATGTAAATGCCTCCGGCCATCACGGGGCGGTTCCTGATCAGCTTGGGGGAGAGGATGGGCTCCACGGCCTTCCTCTCGATCATCACGAACAGCACCGCGGTGATCAGTATGACTGCAATCAGCACCAGGGACTCTATGCCTCCCCACTCGAAATCGTTCCCTCCGCACTCGAACAGGACGATCAGGCAGGACAGGAAGACGGTGAGCACGACTATCCCCAAGTAGTCGATGACAGGCTTGGATTCCAGCACGGGCGAGGGGAACTTCTTGATCGTGAACAGGAAGGAGACGATGGCTATGGGCACATTGATGTAGAAGCACCAGCGCCAGTCGATGTTCTCGGTGATGAATCCTCCGATGATGGGCCCTACACCGGAGCCGACTCCGAAGATGGCCGCCAGCAGACCCTGCATCCTTGCCCTTACGTGGGGCGCGTACAGATCCGCGATGGCCGCTGTGGCCACGGGTATGAGGACTCCTCCGCCGAGACCCTGGATCGCACGGCAGATGACGAGCATCTCCATGTTCGTGGAGAGACCGGCCACGACGGATCCTCCGACGAAGACCGTCAGTCCGATGAGGAACAGCTTTTTCCTTCCGTAGAGGTCCGACAGCTTTCCGGCTATGGGTATGGTAACGCATTCGCAGAGGAGGTACGCGGTCACCATCCAGGTGAATAATCCGTTCCCGTCCAGCTCGTTGGCTATCTTGGTCCCGCATGTTCCGATGATCGTACCGTCGAAACATGCGCACAGCATCGCCAGGCACAGACCTATCATGATGGATCTGCGGACTTTAGGGTCGATGTTCTTGTATGTTACCTGCTCCACTGCCATAGTATACCAGATGACCGCTGTATTAGGATATTCTATAAAAGTGTGACCATTTTAGAAACGGCTTTTCGGTGTTCGCTTCTGCTCTGCATCGGATGAGAAGACGATCGGAACATGGCGGGAATGACCGCATAAATCCAATAACTTGCTGCAGTTATAAAGCTATAGAAACCGGTTTTTATAGTGCTTATATATGGATGAATTCCATAAAAACAGTCTTTATAAATTGATGAATAATTTCTAAAAAATAATTGACAGCCAGATGTTTGTTTCCCTTGTTAACTGCAAAGAATCTTGGTACAAATCGTTGGATATATGAATAGTAAATATTAAATAGAAGCATGGAGTATGTGTACCTTACCTAATCTATCACATACTCCTAGAAGTTGTGGTGTCGTGAGAAAGCGGTGTGGTGAGTAACGAGCGCCCAATCGGTGTCCCGTCTTGCTGTATCCTTGAACGACTAGGTCCATGAACCTTCCGTAAAAAAGAAGGGCAGGGAATGAGTGGTCTTCGGCCGGTTCCGTATGGGGTCGTCGGAGGCCAGGTTCTGGTGGGAAACCGCCAGGACCGAAGATCCCGCATGGTAGCGGGTCTCGGGTGCATGAGCATCCTGATCGTATGATCGGGGATCGGGTTCAAGTCCCGACAGATTCCGCAGCTACATCCGCCGAATGTGATCGGTGTGTGGCGTAAGCCACTCGTGCGAAAGCGCGAAGATCAGGTGTGAGTCCTGAGTCCGGTCAGTCATCCTGTATGGGGGTGAAATCCCCCTGTGTGGGGTGGTGAATGCGCATGTGCTTCGGCACATGCGGCTCCAGTTCGGTACAAAGCCGAAGTGCATCATGCACGCCCACCCGAAGCGGTGGTGAGTTCAGGTGAGAGTCCTGAGAGGTTCATTCGACAGTGCGCTCCCAAGTGAAGGTTCAGCGTCAGAAATGGTGTCTGAAGGAAGTGTGTCTCTGTGTCCGGTCTCCGGTGCTGATTCATGTCTTTGTCCTTCTGGAGCAGGGTCCGGTCCTAGCGTCTGGTTCCCACTCTTGGTGATGCTAGCGTCATCTCCCCCACTTCGGTGGGTTTGGGTCAAGTCCCGGTGTCGCCTCTTTGGAGTATAGGCCCGCGCCGCAAGGCGGTGGAACACATAATCGTGGTCTCTGTGCCTTTCCTGTCAAAAAGCACATCCCATCCGGATTCCGGTTTGGGGATGTGCCCAAAGGATCCTCCGTCAAGGAGGGGTGCTGTGTGAACAGCGCTGTAGCGCCAAACCCTGAGAAGCGGTTCCGGCAACGGAGCTGCTTCCTCAACCTCTTTGGTGAAGAGGTCGAATCCTGTGTCTGACCGGGCCCCCGGCTTTCACAGGATCAGGTAACCACCACTTTTCCGGATCCATTGTCGATTATCCTTCTCATTGCTCTTTCCGTTTACCGGTTTCATTCTTTTAGGATCGGTCTTATTGATTTCTTAAATTCCCTAAACTTTTTTAATCAGTCCTAAATTAAATATCGAATAAGCATACAGGCGACTATGAGAGAGAAAGTGACCATCGAGAGGGGGACCGTGCAGGAGACGCTGATGCTCCCGCTGTACGGGAGGTACATGGCCAACAAGAGATATCCGCAGCTGTTCAAGGACACGGCGGCAAAATACATCATAGAACGCATAGACTACGACATAGACAGGAGCGATATGGGCAAGGGTCCGCAGATCGTCTACGGTCTTCGCCAGGATCTAACGGCCAGATATGCGACTGAATTTCTGAATCAGTATCTGGATACGATAGTGGTCAACATCGGGTGCGGACTGGATACGATATTCGATCACATCGACAACGGGAAATGCAGGTTCGTGAACATCGACTTCCCCGAGGTCATGGAATTCAGGAGCAGGCTCTTCGACCCGATCGAAAGGGTCATGAACATAAGCATCGATGCTAACGACCATACCTGGATGGAGATAATCGGATACAGGCCCGGGGACCATGTCTTCATCATGAGCTGCGGTGTGCTGCTCTATTTCGAGCCCGAGGACGTCAGAAGGCTGATCGATGACATCGGACGGCATTTCCCGGGTGCGGTGATGTGCTTCGACTACGAGAACGCCAGGATGCTGGCCCGTTCGAACAGGAAGGTCAGGAAGACCGGGAACAAAGGGGCGAGGATGCCGTTCAGCATGGAGGACGGGGAGAAGGAGATCAGGGCCTTCTCCGACACGGTGGAATCGGTCGAGATCCTGAAGGAACTGCCCCCAGAGTACAGAGCGCTGCCTTGGTTCTACAGATGGTACTTCCGCAGGGTGTTCAGCACGGGAGCGATGACCCTGGCCGTGGTCAGGTTCAAGGCCGGAGCCTGACAGATCCCGCCATCGGTTACGTCAGCAGGAGCCGAGCTCCTTTATCCTGGCGATTATGGAATCTATCTGGTCCGTGGTGAGGTTCGGGTTGAGCAGGGTGAACTTCAGCATCACCTTGCCGTCCTTCACGGTCTGGCCGATAACCGTGCCCTCGGACATCAGCGCGCGCCTGACCCTCTTGTTGACCTCGTCGCCCTTGTCCAGAGCGAATACGACAGATGACAGCTCGGGCTCCACCGGGGCTATGAACTCCGGGTCCGCCGATATCCTCTGATAGAAGTAGGATGCGTTGCCGACCGCGGTGTCGATGATCCTGCCGTAGCCCTTGGACCCTCTGGTCTGGAATGCCATGAACACCTTCAGCGCATCGAAGCGGCGGGTGGTCTGCATGGACTTGCCCACGAGGTTGATGTAGCCGTCCTCCTCGTCCTCCTCGCGATTCAGGTAATCCGCGTGGAGCTCGAAGCACTTCAGCCTCTCGCCGTCCCTCATGAGGATGACGGAGCATGATATCGGGAGCAGGAACATCTTGTGGAAGTCCGCCGTGATAGAATCGCACAGCGAGATGGCCGAGATCCTGTCCCTGTACTTCTCGCTCATGATAAGTCCGGAACCGTAGGCCGCATCGGCATGCAGGTGCATCCCGTAGCGGTCGCAGAGCTTCCTCATGCCGGCGGCATCATCTATGGAACCGAAGTCGGTGGTACCGAACGTCGCCACGGCGCAGTAGGGGTACAGCCCTGCCGCCACATCGTCCTCCAGCATCTTCTCGAAGGCCTTCAGGTCTATCCTGCATTTCGAGTCGACGGGGATCTTCCTGACTGCCTGGTACCCCATTCCGAGTATGTGGCTGGCTTTGTCCATGGAGAAATGGGATATCTCTGAGGTGTAGACACGCAGCTTGCTGTACTCCGGCGGGAGGCCGTTCATCTTGACGTCCCAGCCGAATTTCTTATGGCAGTACCAGTCGCGTGCTGCGATTATTGCTGATATGTTGGATTGCGAGCCTCCGGATGTGAAGCTGCCGTCCGCCGTGTCCTCGGGAAGGCCGAAGAGCTTCACCAGACCGTGCACCATGCTCTCCTCGAGCTCGGTGGCGGCGGGGCCCTGGTCCCAGCTGTCTAGGCTGTCGTTGAAGCATGCTATGATCAGCTCGGAGCATATGGATTCGGTCAGCACCGGGCAGTGCAGGTGGGGCATGTACTTGGTGGACCACGTGCGGAGTAGATGCGGGAGGATGGACCTCTCCGTCTCCTTGAGCACCTCTTCGAATCCCCTTCCCTCCTCGGGGAGGAATCCGAGCGATGCGATCTCCTCCCTCAGCTCGTACGGTCCGATGCCCGAGAACGAGCTGTTATCGGAGAACGAGGCGTATATCGACTCCAGGGTCTCCCGTATCATCTGGGAGAACCTTTCCTGTACAGCCTTGCTGTCGGACAGGAGAACCGGATCAGTTGCAGACATCCTTATCGACCTGCTTGACCACCTTTTCGAAGATGGTGAGCGCGGTATCCAGGTCCTCGTCCGTGATGTTGAGCGGGCAGAGGCATCTCATGACGGAGCCGAAGCGTCCGCCCTTCTCCATGATGAGCTTGTTCTCGAGACAGAGCTTCTGGACTTGGATAGATATGTCGCCTGCGGGCATGGGCTTGCCCATGATGTCCTTGGGACCTTTGGGGTTGACGAACTCGATTCCGATCATCAGGCCCTTACCGCGGACGTCGCCGATGATGGAGACGGAGGCCTGCAGCTTCTTAAGGCGGGCCATCGCGTACTCTCCCTTGCGGGTGACCTCTGCGAGGAAGGAGGGCTCTCTGATCCTCCTCATGACGATGCTTCCTGCTACCATGGCTAGCTGATTACCGCGGAATGTTCCCGCGTGTGCTCCGGGCTCCCATGTGTCCAGCTTCTTGTCGTAGACCACGACGGACATAGGCTGTCCGCCTCCGATGGCCTTGGAAATGAGAATGACGTCGGGGACGATGCCCGCGTGCTCGAATGCGAAGATCTTACCGGAACGTCCCATACCGCACTGGATCTCGTCGCAGATCATGGGGATGTCGAGCTCCTTGGTGATCCTGCGGACCGCCTGGAGGAACTCCACGGGCGCGGGAACTACCCCGCCCTCTCCCTGGATGGCCTCGAGGATGACCGCGGCGGGCTTCACGAAACCGCTCTCGGGGTCCTTGAGGAAGCGCTCGAGGTATGCGATGCAGGCCTTCGTACCGGCCTCCCCTCCGAGGCCCATGGGGCAGCGGTAGGAGTACGGGTAGGGCATGAACTGGACTCCGGGCATGATGTTGGCGACATGGTTCTTTGCTGTGCAGTTTCCTGTCAGCGCCATGGCGCCGTGGCCCATTCCGTGGTATCCTCCGGAGAACGCTATGACGGTCCCCCTTCCTGTCGCCGTCTTGCACAGCTTGATGGCCGCCTCTGTGGCGTCCGTACCGGACGGGGAGCAGAACTGCACCTTAGCCTTCTCTGCGAGCTCCTTAGGCACGATGGACAGGAGGTCGTTAACGAACTCG